>ERZ1027225.471-NODE-471-length-18786-cov-8.935455_pt1 | contig 18786 bp, 10 predicted proteins | sample MGYA00519479_ERZ1027225 | MGnify/ENA primary metagenome ERZ1027225 (study PRJEB26926, sample SAMN06164471) | human gut metagenome | biome: ENVO:00009003; feature: ENVO:2100002; material: ENVO:00002003 | host: Homo sapiens | place: USA | collected 2012 ... | reverse complement strand
ATGGTGGTCAACACCTCTCTCATCAGCAACCTCATCTTCCCCATCGTCATGCTGGTGGGCCTGTTCCTCGCCTTTGATGGCCGTCTGACGATCGGCACCGTCTCCACCGCCGCCAGCATGGCGAATTTCGTCATCACGCCCTGCAGCCAGATCGCTCAGTGCTGGGCCAAGGTCAGGTCCTCCAAAGGCATCCGCCAGCGGTTAGAAGACGCCATGTCCGGCCCGGAAGAAACGCCCAAAGGTCAGCCCATCGGCAGGCTTGAGCACATCGAGTGCCAAGACACCGGCTTTACTTATCCGGGTGCTGCCGCGCCGGTGCTGAGCGGTGTCCGGCTGACCGTTTCCGGGCAGGAAAAGGCCGTTCTCGTGGGCGAGAGCGGCTGCGGCAAGTCTACACTGGCAAAGCTGCTGTTCCAGTACTACCCAGACTATACCGGCAGCATCCTCTTCAACGGCCAGCAGTTGCGCGGCATCGACCGTCAGAGCCTCTACCAGCGGGTGGGCTACATTGCCCAGACCACCTATCTCTTCAACGACACCCTCCGCAGCAACATCTGCCTGGGTGAGGATTTCCCCGAAGAGCAGCTGACCCACGCCGTGGAGACGGCGGGCCTTTCCGACTGGGTAAGCACCCTGCCCGACGGCCTCGACACCCTCATCAGCGAGAACGGCAAGAACCTCTCCGGCGGGCAGCGCCAGCGCATCGGCATCGCACGGCTGGCACTTCGCCGGTACGACCTCATCATCGCCGACGAGATCACCGCCAGCCTCGACCCCGACACCAGCGGACAGGTCATGGAAAATCTGCTCGCTCTCCCCTGCATGGTGGTGGCCATCACCCACGACGTCTCGGGGGCGTTCATGAAACAGTTTGACAAGGTATACCGGGTGGAGCACGGAAGCGTCACACAAGCATAAAAGGAGAGCCTGTGCCGGGTTTCAGCACAGGCCCTCCTCTTGTTTTTACCGGTTATTTTGCCGCGTCGAACTCGGCCAGAATATCCTCCGTGGGAGCCGGGGTCACGAGGCTGACCACCACGCAGACGGCCAGCGAGACGAGGAAGGCGGGCAGAAGCTCATAGATGCCGAAGACGCCGCCCAGCGGGCTGACGATGTACTTCCAGACGAAGACCATCAGGCCGCCGCAGAGCATACCGGCCAGCGCACCCTGCCAGTTGCAGCGCTTCCAGAACAGAGCGCAGAGGACGACCGCGCCGAAGGCGCAGCCGAATCCGGCCCACGCGAAGCTGACGATGCCAAAAACGCTGGAATCCGGGTCGCGGGCCAGCACCACGCCCACCACGCTGACACAGATGATGGTCAGGCGGGCTGCGAAGAGGCTCTGCTTCTCGCTCAGTTTGAGGTGGCCGAACTCCTGCAAAATGTTCTGGGACACGCTGGACGCAGCGGCCAGCATCTGGCTGTCCGCCGTGGACATAGTAGCCGCCAGGATGCCTGCAAGGATGAGTCCGGCGAGGACTGCCGCCAGCACACCGTGCTGGCTGATGAGGCTGGCGATGCGGACGATAAGGGTCTCACTGGACGAGCCGCTGAGGAATTCCAGCGCACCAACCCTGGTCATGCCGAGGCCCACCATGCCGATGACGATGGACGCCGCCATGGCGATGACCACCCAGACGGTGGCAATGCGGCGGCTGAGCACCAGCTTCTTCTCGTCCTCGATGGCCATGAAGCGGAGCAGGATGTGGGGCATACCGAAGTAGCCGAGGCCCCACGCCATGGTGGAGACGATGTCCAGCAGGCTGTAGGATGCGGCCCCGCCGGTCACAGCGTCGTGGCTGGCCGTCATGGTCAGGTAGCCGGAAAGGCTCTGGGCATTCTCCACCACAGCGCCCCAGCCGCCGGCCACGACGATGCCGTAGCCCAGCACCGCGATGAGGGCCAGCGACATGACCACCGACTGGATGAGGTCGGTGGTGGTGACGGCGCGGAAGCCGCCGAGGATGGTATAGCCCACGATGACGAGGGCCGACACCAGCATTGCTGCCATGTAATCTACGCCGAAGAGGCTGTGGAACAGCTTGCCGCAGGCCGCAAAGCCCGAGGCCGTATACGGCACGAAGAAGACGATGATGATGACCGCGCCCAGAGCGTTCAGCAGATTGCGCTGGTCATGGAAGCGAAGCGACAAGAACTGCGGTACCGTGATGGCGTCGAGGTTGGCCGAATAGCGGCGGAGCCGCCGGGCCACGATGAGCCAGTTGAGCCAGGTACCCAGCGCAAGGCCGATGGCCGTCCAGCCCGGCGAGGCAATGCCTGTCAGATAGGCCAGACCCGGCATCCCCATCAGCAGCCAGCTGGACATATCGCTGGCCTCGGCGCTCATAGCCGTGACCAGCGGACCCATCTTCCGGCCGCCGAGGTAGAAGTCGGCGCTGTCGTTGTTGGTCTTGCTATAGGCGAAACCCACCAGCAGCATGGCCGCAAGATAGACGACGATGGTGACGATGATACAGATCTCACTCATACACGTTCCCCCTTTGGTGCTTTTTCCTCTATGATAAAAGCATGGTATGATTTTACCACAGTAAAGCATCAAAGTGCAAGACTCCTGGGCAGATTCTTACCCTATGACCGAAATTTCGTCCTTTGCAGCGTCCAAAACCACTCAATATGCCAACAGGCCGTCCTCCTCCAGAGGACGGCCTGTTGGTTCGGATGAAGAAAATGATGAAAATAAAGAAGATGACAGATTATTTTGCGGCTTCGCCTTCGGGGAAGATGATCTTGTTCACGAAGAAGAAGATGACCATCGAGATGCCGCCGTTGAGCACCGTGGTGCCGATGTTGTAGATGAAATCAGGCACCAGCAGACCGGCCACAGCCACCCAGATGCAGTTGATGGAGTTGACGATGCAGGTGATGAGGCAGAAGGCCAGCAGATACCAGCCGATCTGCTTGGCGAGGTTGCCCTTGCTGCGGAAGACAAAATTGCGCTGGATGGGGAAATTGATGCACTCGCCGATGACCATGGCCACCATGTAGGCGCAGAAGTAGGGCAGGCCGCCGTGGGCGGCGTCGTAGCCGAGGATATTCCACTTGAAGGTCTCGCCGAACAGGGTGATGTCGATGCCCGGCCAGCCGAAGTCCACCACCGGCAGGCTTGCAAACGCCTTGGGCAGGAACTGCAAAAGCAGGTATTTGAACACGGTGATGAGGTTGGACACGATGACGAACAGTCCACCCTCCCGCACCCATTTGGCCGCGGCCGGATGCTTTGCGGCAAAGTTATTCCAGAAATTCATGACCTTATTCCTTTCAGCTGTTTTTGAGCCGGTTTTCCATCTGGCTGTTCAGGATGAGATTCTTGACGAACTCATAGATGACCCGGAGGATGCCCACGAGCCAGAAGCCTTTCAGCTCCCAGACGAGGCCGTCCACCATGCCCATGCTCACCATGCCGTTGGTCATCTTGGCCAGCGCACGCAGCGGCATATTATACTGGAACACGGTGTTCAGGTCGGGGGTGCCTTTTGCAAAGCTGCTGTCCAGACGGTAGCGCAGCACCTTCTGTGCCACCCAGCCCAGCGGACTGCGGCCATGGTCCATCTCGCCCAGCGTCATGTTCCGGTCGATGCGGACGACATCCTCCGGCACAGGGTGGCCCAGCAGAGCCTCGAACTCGGCATCGGTCACATAGGTGATCTGACCGGAGACGTAGTGGAGCAGGTCGAGACCCTCGTAGGGGTCGGGAGCGTTGGTCCCCTTGACGGAGACTTCCGCCGTCAGGCGGATGTCTGCGCTGGATGCACCCACGCGGAGCTGATAGCTTCCGCCTTCAACTTCCCAGCGGTCAGTCTTGACGTTCCAGTAGCGGAACGCCTTGTCGTCCAGAGCGATGCTCACCGTCCTGCTCTCGCCGGGGGCGAGGAAGACCTTTGCAAAGCCCTTCAGCTCCTGCGCCGGGCGGAAGACTTTTGCGTCCTGCTTTGCGACGTAGAGCTGGACGATCTCGGCGCCGGCACAGCTTCCGGTGTTGGTGATGGTGAGGGTCACACCCTTCTCGTCTGCCTTCAAATCACTGTACTCGAAGGTGGTGTAGCTCAGGCCGTAGCCGAAGGGGAACGCCACCGGCACACCGGCGGTCTGATAGTACCGGTAGCCCACATACAGGCCCTCGCGGTACTCCACGTTCCGGCCCTCGCCGCCGAAGTTCGCCTTGGCGGGGGTGTCGTCGTGAGCCTGCGCCCAGGTCTGGGACAGCTTGCCGCAGGGGCAGAGCTTGCCGGTGAGGATGTCTGCCGCCGCGCCTGCACCTGCCTGTCCGCCCAGTGCGCCGTAGACCAGCGCCCTGCACTGGCCGACCCACGGCGTCTCTACCGGCGCACCGGCGCTCAGCAGAACGACGACGTTCGGGTTGACGGCAGCCACAGCGGCCAGAAGCTGCTGCTGGTTCTCGGCCAGCTTCATGTCAGAGCGGTCGATGCCTTCGCTCTCCCGCAGCTCATCGAGGCCGAGGCAGAGCAGAACGGTGTCAGCCTTCTTTGCGAGGACCACAGCCTCTTCCAGCTTCTCGGCGTCAGCTGCACCCTGACGCTCGAAACCGGAGGCATAGCCCACGAAGGTGATGCCGCTGTCGTCGGCCTTGATGCTGTCCAGCAGGGTGTCCACCTGCAGGGCGTTGACGGCGCTGGAGCCTGCGCCCTGATAGCGGGGCGTCTCGGCAAAGTCGCCGATGACGGCCAGCTTCTCATTGGGCTTGAGCGGCAGGATGCCGCCCTCGTTCCTGAGCAGAACGATACTCTCTGCGGCCGCGCGGCGGGCAAGCTTATGGTGCGCAGCAGCGTCGAAGGTGCGGGGCGCTTTTTCCACCGCAGCGTGGGTGGAGAACACCAGTTCCAGCATCTCGTCGAGGCGGGCGTCCACGTCGGCCTCGGAAATTTTGCCGTCCTGTACGGCCTTCATCAGCTCCCGGATGGAGTCTCCGCCGGGACAGGGCATTTCGAGGGTGGAGCCGTTCTTCACGCCGAGGGCGTGGTCATTGGAGCCGCCCCAGTCGGTGACGACGGCTCCGTCGAAGCCCCAGTCCTTCCGCAGAATGTCCTGCAGCAGGTGGGCATTCTCGTTGGCGTAGGTGCCGTTGATGAGGTTGTAGGAGGTCATGATGGTCTTGGGCTTTGCCTCTTTCACCACGATCTCGAAACCGGTCAGATACAGCTCCCGCAGGGTGCGCTCATCGAGTACCGAGTCGCTGGCCATGCGGCGCAGCTCCTGACTGTTGACCGCAAAGTGCTTGGGGCAGGCAGAGATGCCGTTTTTCTGGATGCCGCGCACATAGGCAGCGGCCATCCTGCCCGCGAGGATAGGGTCTTCCGAGAAATACTCGAAGTCGCGGCCGCAAAGGGGGCTGCGCTGGATGTTCAGGCCAGGGCCGAGCAGGACAGCCACTTCCTGTGCAGCGGCTTCCTCGCCCAGTGCCTCGCCCACGGCTTCGCCCAGCTTCTCATCCCAGCTGCACGCAGTGGCGGAAGAGGTCGGGAAGCAGGTTGCCGGAACGCTGGGGTTGAGGCCCAGATGGTCGGCGGCGCCGGCCTGCTTGCGGACACCGTTGGGGCCGTCCGAAAGGGTGATGGCCGGGATGCCCTTGCCCGGCAGAGCGCGGGTGGTAAAGACAGTCTCGCCTGAGAGCAGGGCGCATTTTTGCTCTAAGTTCAGTTTCTGGATGATGTCGGTATGCTTCATCGCATTTTCCTCATTTTATCCTGAGCAGGGCAAAGGCCCGCTGTCTGGTGCAGCGGGCCTTTGCCGTTGGTTCAGTTCAGGTGCTGCATGGAGAGAGAGTTCGGTTTAGACTTCTTCCTCTTCTTCCTTGCGCTTCTTGTAGTTCTTGATGGCGGTGTACTCCAGGCCAACGATGAGCAGCGCGGCTACGACGTCAGCGCCGATCAGGATGACCTTCCACTTTGCCATGCCGGGGTTCAGGTTCTCAGCCTCATAAGCGCGGCTGTTGACCACGGTGTAGAGGATGTTCTTGGCAGCGGTGCGCATTGCCTGCTTGCTACTGTTGGTCAGAACAGTCATCTTGTTGAAGTCATTGCCGGTGGTGCAGAGCATCAGATCGCTGCCGTTGCGGACGCCCTGATCAGCGGTCATGTAGCCGTAGACACCGAAGTAGTCGGTCTCGACGAAGCCGAGGAAGCCCCACTCACCGCGCAGGACGTTCTGCAGCAGCTCCTTGCAGCCGCCAGCCCAGCGGCTGCCGATGTAGTTGAAGGAAGACATGACAGCGTGGCAGTCAGCATCCTTGACAGACATCTCGAAGGGCTTGAGGTAGATCTCGCGGATAGCCTGCTCGTTGGACCAGGTAGCCAGCATAGAAGTACGGTTACCTTCCTGATCGTTCAGGGCGAAGTGCTTCATGTAAGCGTAGACGCCGTGCTCCTGTGCGCCTGCGATGGCGTTTGCGGCCATAGCACCGGACAGGACACCGTCCTCCGAGTAGTACTCGAAGTTACGGCCTGCAAAAGCGGTGCGGTGGATGTTCATTGCCGGGCCATACCAGCCGGACGTGTTCATCTCGTTGGCCATCTTGCCGATGCTGTCGCCGAAGTCGTGTGCCAGATCTTTGCTCCAAGTCATGCCGATGAGGGTAGCAGCCGGGAAACCGACAGAGCCGACGCCGGTGAAGTTGTTGTTGATGGACGCAGGGCCGTCACAGTCGTTGGTGCGCACCTTGCCGATGCTGTCCACAGCTGCAGTCTGATAGCCGCCGAAGCCGATGGTCTGCTGCAGGTCGTCGATGCTCATCTCATCCAGCAGGTCATCCCACTTGGAATCGTTGTAATCCACGCCGCGCAGGTCAGCCAGCTTGAGGCCGTTCTTTGCGCCGGTGGTGATGTCCTCTGCGTTGGGGTCATCGTCCTTCTCGTAGTTGACCTCAGTGTAGGTGTGTGCGTTGTCGAAGACAGCCTTGACCTCATCGCTCATGTTGTAATCAGCAGGAGCGGCAGTGGCCTCAGCATAGTTTGCAAAACCGTCCGCACGGGACAGATAGGTGATCTCGCCCTCTGCGAAATCGAACTGATTGGTCGCTGCAACAGCGTCGCTCTCGCGCTTGTTGGACTCGTTGTAAACGATGTCGGAAGCAACAGTGTAGGTCTTGGAATCCAGAACATTGTGGGAGTCAGAGTTGGTGCTGATGATGTAATCGCCAGCCTCCAGCACATAGCAGCCGTTGTTCTTGTAATCGTAGGAAGCCAGATCCTCGACCGGGATGGTGAAGTCGATGGTCTCGCTCTCGCCGGGGGCAAGCTCGCTGGTCTTGGCGAAGTCCAGCAGGTTTGCGGAGGCCTTCTCAATGCCGCCGTTGGTGTACGGAGGATCATTATAGATCTCCACGACATCCTTGCCGGCAGCAGAGCCGGTATTGGTGACGGTGACAGAGAACTTCAGGCTGCTGCCGTCGCTGGTGATGTCGCTCATCTTCTGGGTGAAGGTGGTGTAGCTCAGGCCGTAGCCAAAGGGATAGACAACTTCCTTGTCGTAGTCGATGAGGCCTTCATCGGCAGCAGTCTCATAGAACTTGTAGCCGACATAGATGCCCTCAGCGTAGTTGACGAAGGATGCAGTAGCGCCTGCGGGGTCGAAGGAGCTGGAATCGGAATCCAGCTCGGTGGCGTTGGTGTACTTGAAGTCACCGAAGTTGTTCCACCACGGAGAAGCGGTCAGGTCAGCAGCATAGGTGTCAGCGGTACGGCCGGAGGGGTTGACCTCACCGGCAACCACGCGGCCAAAGCCCTCAAAGCCGGACTGACCGGTGCCGGGGCAGAGCAGGACGCCCTTGATCTGGGGGTAGTTCTTGACCCAGTCCATCTCGAAAGCGTTTGCGCCGTTGTAAACGACGATGACGTTGTCGAAGTTGGAAGTGACGAGGTCGATGAGCTCTTCCTCGCGGTTGGACAGCTGCAGGAAGTGGTCGCCCTTATCCCAGTCATTGCCCTCGTTCAGGCTGTCATCGTAAGTGCCGTTGTAGTAGCCGGCGCCGCGCTGAGAACCACGGTAATCTGCCACACGGCGGACCCAGCTGCCGTCCACGACAGCAGACATATCGGTGGGAAGGTCTGCGCCCTCGCCGCCGACGCGGGTGATGACGACCATGGCGGTGTCAGAATATGCCTTGGCGTTTGCCATCATCTCGTCGGTGTACAGGCTGACATTCGGCTCGGGCAGGGTCCAGTCCTGCTGTGCCATGCCGACGCTGGGGCGGGTGGAGCAGTAATCGGTGTAGAACTTGCTCAGCTCGTCGTTGGTCTCGATGCCTGCATCATGCAGACCGGTAAGCAGGTCGGTGACAGGGTAGGCGTCGTTCAAAGCGCCGGAACCGGTGCCGCCGTAGCAGGGGCTGGTGGAAGCCCAGCCGAAGACGTTCAGCTTGGAGCCGGAAGCCACAGGCAGGATGTTGTCGTCGTTCTGAGCCAGAACGACGCCTTCCTGGGTGATCTCATTGACCAGCTCGGTGGCCTCTGCGGAAGTCTCCTCACTGATGGAACCTTCGCCGGAGACCAGGTCCAGCATGGTGGACATGGGGCCGGTGCAGATGAGGTTGACGACAATCGCCAGCGCCAGCAGAATGGCGAGGCCGGACTGCGCACGGATCATCTTCTTTTTCGCTTTGGGCATCTTCCGCACCGCGAACATCACGAGGAGCGCGAGTACGAGGACGACGCCGAATGCAATCAGATAGTTCTGAATATTCGAAACTACCTGCATTACATCATCCATATTGATGGACAACATAATTTTCTTCCTCCTTATTCTGAATCCATATTTTCCGGGTACAGCTCCCGGAGCGTTGCCTCTATTATAAATGGATTCAAAGAAAATTCACAAACATCTTCACAATCTGTCATTTTGGAGGCATATTTTGCAGAAGTTTCAATTTGGTTTCAAATTTTATTGTGCTAATCCACAATTTCGAGAACGGTTTTATTGTGCAGAATAACAAAACCTCTCCGTCATCGCTACGCGATGACGGAGAGGTTTCTCACGATGGGACCGGCAGCAAGATCCGCAGGGTGAACCAGCCGTCGGCCCAATGAAGAGTCATGGTGCCGTCGTGGCGCTGGGCGGCCGCACGCACGCCCTGTAAGTCATAGCCGCCGTGGGCGTTGTGGACGGGCAGGCCGTCCGCGCCCATCTCCACGGGCTGGGCGCAGTAGTTCTCGAAGCGGAGCATCACGCAGCCGCTCTGGTTATAGATGGCCACCCGCAGCAGACGCTTTTCGGGGTCAGGCTCGGCCAGCACGCTCTCGATGGCGTTGTCCAGCGGCGCACCCACGAGGGTACACAGCTCCCGCGTGCTCAAAAAGCCCAGTTGGCTGCCGTCGGCCACGCTGGTCATGTTGATGCCGCGCTGCTGGCAGTCCATGCTTTTGGCGGTCAATAGTGTATCCAATACCGGGTTGCCAGTCTTGTTCTCGGCCTCATACTGCCGGAGGCCGCTCTCCATCCGGGCCAGAGCCGCGTCCTGCTTGGCCCGGTCGCGCTCGGCGCGGATGTCCGCGATTTGAATTTTCAGCTCATGATAGCGGCTGTTGATGAGCCGGATGCCCTCTTTGCTCCGCTTGTACTGCTCGTACTGGCGGTGGAGCACCTCGTCCATGGCGGCAAGCTCACTGTGGAGCGCCGCCTCCCGCAGCTGTTCGTGCTGGACCGTCAGGATGAGCACGCCGCAGATGTCCACCAGCGTGCGGATGTAGTAGACGCTCATGTCCACCTCGCGGTCGCCCAAGAACAGCAGGTTGCTCACCGCGAAGACCATCGCCGCCATGACGACGGCCACCAGGGCCGCTTTTCCGCTGATGACGATGCGGCCCTTGGGGCTGGCGTGCTTGTGCTCCAGCACCCAAATGCAGCCGAAAACGCCGCCGTAGACCACCACCAGAAGCAGCAGTGACAGGCCGTCGGCCCCGCTGCGCTGAGGCCAGAGGAAGCAGTGCAGCTGCCACTCGACGCTGGCCGCCAGCTCTGCCAGAACGAAGGCCCGGGCGCAGACATAGCCCGCTTCCAGCAGGGAGATGGTGCGGGTGACCCAGAGGTATAAATACTGTATCCCCACAGCTGCCGCCATGCAGGGGATCCACCACGCCAGCGGAACGCTGCCCGTGGCCTGCAAAAAAGCACTCAGGGCCAGCGCCCATGCCGCACTGGCAGCGATGGTGGCCGTTTTGCCGAAGCGGATGCTCAGCGGCAGGGCGTAGATGCCCACGGCCAGACACTCGGCCAGCGCCGTATACAGGCGCGGGATGCTGGGCAGTGCCGTCATGCACCCTCACCCCCGATGTGGTCGGCCAGCGCTGCGAGGAAGGCTTTCCGCCGGGGGCGGCTGACCTGCAATTCGTAGGGTCCCACCTGCACCATCCCCTGCTGCACGCTCTTCACCTGTGCCAGATTGATAAGGTAGCCGCTGTTGCAGCGGGCAAAGGGCCGCTCGGCCAGCTTTTCCTCAAAGGCTTTCAGGGTGCCTGCCGCCACGAAATCGCCCTCTTCGGTATAAAAATGGACGCGGTGTCCCTCGCTTTCCAGATAATAGATGAGGGACGAATCCAGCCGCCGCATCCCGCCCTCCACCGGCAGGGCCAGATAATGCCGTGCGCGGCGGCGCAGCTGTTCTTCGGCCTTGCGCAGCTGCTGCGAAAACGCAAAATAAGGCACCGGCTTGAGCACATAGTCCAGTGCGCCCACGGCGTACCCGCCGATGGCGTACTGCGCCATATTCGTGATGAAAACAATGATAACATCCTTGTCCAGCTCCCGCACTCGCCGGGCCGTCTCCATGCCGTCCAGATGCTTCATCTCCACGTCCAGAAACAGGATGTCGTACACCGGGCGGTAATCATCCAGCAGCTCCATGCCGTCAGCGAACTCCGTCACCGCGAACTCGGTGCCGTACTGCCGGGTGTACCGCTGCACATAGCCCTGAAGCTGCGCCCGCACCTCTGCCTCGTCCTCGACCAGAGCAATGCGTATCATTGCCGCACCTCCTTTTTCCGCAATTTTTCTAGTTTTTATTGTAACACGAAATAGGGCGTGTGGCAAATAGGAGAACAAAACAGCAGCCCCGCTTCATCTGCCGCGAGGCTGCTGTTCTGTGATTGGAAAATTTCAGGCTCAGTTCGTCTTGACGGCCACAAGGATACGGATCTTCCTGCCGCCGGAGCAGCCGAAGTTGTCGTACCAGCCGATGAGCTTATAATCCTCGGTGTTGATCTTGGGCAGCGAGGTGGCGAAATACTGGCCGTTCGACCACAGATACACCTGCATATCGTCGGCGGTCTCATAGCGCTTGTCGCCGCTCATGACCGAAGCTGCGCCCAGCTTATCGATGACTACCGGCGAGAGCTGGAGCATCCGGTTGATGGCCTTGCCGTCAGCAGAACGGCCGATGGCGATGCCGCCTACGATAACGGGGTACTTGGTGGCGGTGCTGTAGGCCACCTGCTTGCCGCCGGAGTAGCAGACGTAGGTCGCACCCTCGCCCAGATAGTTGAGGAAGTCGCCCAGCGTACCGCCCACGCTGTCGCCGGTGCGGCGGAGCACATAGCTGAACAGCTGGTCCGTCTTGCCGGTAAGGGTGTTCCAGGTAGAGCTGACGACACTGCCGTCGATGAGACCGTAGAGCACATCGCTGGTGCTGGGGACAAGGATGTTCTTCACATCCTGGAAGGTCTCCTCATCGGTCTTGTCCACCTTGGTGGTGGTCGTGGTGGTCCCAGCGGGGAGGCCCGCGGCCTCTCTTGCGGCGTCCTGTGCCTTGTCGCTGATCTTTTTGTCGATCTTCTTGGCGGCTTCGTCCGTCAGGCGGCGGACAGAATCCAGCGCAGCGTACTCCCACAGGTCACCGGTCACATCGTCGAGGATGACCCGGTCGATCTGGCCTGCGGAATTGGTGGTGTAGTAGCGGATGTCGCTTTCGCTCAGAGTTACCCCCGATAGGCGGCTGGGGCGAACTGCCCCAGCCACACCCTCCGACGTCGTATCAATGATCTGCACGTTGTCTGCAAACGGGGTGTCGCCCAGCGCAGTGCCGTCGGCGCTGACGGTGCCGCTGGTCGAGCGGGGCGAGATGGACTGGACGCTTTCGCCGTCACCGTCCACGCTGATCTCCACCAGCTTGCCGGCCGGGAAATTGAGCTTATTATCCACATTGACGGTGCGGGCGGTGCCGTCGGTACACATGACCGAGACAGCCTGCTGCACCTCAGCGCTGTTCGTCTCCACGAGGGTGCGGGATGAGGACTGTACCACGCCGTAGAACACAGCGTCTGCCGCGTCGCCGGTGAGGACGGAGACAGCTGCATCGTTCATGCCCAGCAGCAGAGTGACCACCTGACCCACGCCGCCGCCGGACAGGGAGGACAGCTGATAGGCCACAGAGGGCGAAGCGATAGCGTAGGTGACGCCGGCCACGGTCACAGAGGTCGGAGCGCTGGCCGAGGGCGAGACAGCCGTCACGCGGCCTGCGGCGCGCTTGTTGTAGAGCCAGACGGTGCGGGCGCTCTCGTTATAATAGTAGACATCATAGGGAGAGAGGGCCGCAGAGGTGGTGACTTCGTCGTTGCGGTAGATGGCCGCCGGGGCGAAAGGCAGGACGGTGGAAGCATCTGCCACAAAGGGACCCTTGACGTTGTCCAGCAGGACCGACGAAATGTCCACCTGGCCGTTGCTCACGGCAAAGCCCAGGGTGGAAGCGTAGACCTGACCGCTGCCGTTCATAGCGGTGAGGGCGTTGTAGAAGAGCATGGTACCCTGCTCGAGGGTCAGAGTCTCGCCCTGACGGGCATTGATCTCATTGCGCAGGCCCAGCGCGCTGGCCTTGCTGAGCTGAGCTGTGGGGAAGGTACCGCCCAGCTTTGCCACATCATAGCCCAGCAGGCGCAGTGCCATGGTGCAGGCTTCTTCCAGCGTGACGGTGTTGTCCGGGCGGAAGCTGCCGTCGGAGTAGCCGGTCATCCAGCCGTTCTGGACGGCAGTGCGGATGTAGACCGCATAGGGAGAGTCGCTGTCTACATCGCTGTAGAGGCGGCCGGTGCGGCCCTGTGCCGTGGTGGTATCGCGGTAAGCAGAGAATGCGGTGAGGAGGCGGGCCGCCTGCCCACGAGTGAGGGGCGCACCCAGAGAACCGGCCTGCTCGGCGGTCAGACCGCCCAGTGCCGTCGCCGTCTGGACTGCCGCGTTGGAGCCGACCGCAGAAGCGGGCAACACCAGCATGGAAACAGCCACGCAGACAGCCAGCAGGAATGCGAGGAATCGTTTTTTCATGGTAAACTCCTTAATCATATCTGAGTGCTTCGATGGGGTTCAGGCTGGCGGCACGGCGAGCCGGCAGGAAGCCGAACAGGACACCGATGCCGCAGGAGATGCCCACGGCGATGGCTGCTGCGTCCGCCGAGGGAGTGACGTTCAGGGTAATATCCGTCAGGATATACGGAAGGATCTGGTTGATAATGGCCGACACGACGTAGCCCAGCACGATGCCGAGGCAGCCGCCCAGCGCCGACGTGACGCCGGCCTCCACGACGAACTGGGTCAGGATGGTGCTCTCCTGTGCGCCCAGTGCCTTGCGGATACCGATCTCACGGGTGCGTTCGGTGACGGACACCAGCATGATGTTCATGATGCCGATGCCGCCGACCAGCAGCGAGATGCCTGCAATGGCCGTCAGGACGCCCACCATGACGTTGATCATGGAGGACATCTGCTTCATGGCTGCACTCAGGCTCATGACGTAGACATAGTCGTCCTTGCTGACCAGCTTCTTGAGCCGCGACTGCAAAAACTCCTGTGCCTCATCCGAGTGGTCCGCGTCCTGCAGGACCACATAGTACTGGCTGACACTGCTGGTGTTGTTGACGCTCATCAGGGTGGTATAGGGGATAAGAACAATGTCGTCGTTGCCGCCCTCGTACTGAGAGGCAGGTTTGGAGCGGCCCTCCAGCACGCCCACGATGCGGTACTCGCTGGCGCCTACCTTGAGGGTGCTGCCGAGACCGTTGCCGCCGAAGATCCTGCGGTCCACATAGTCGCCGATGACACAGATATTCTTGTTGTCTATCAAATCGGTGTACTGGATGCCGCGGCCCTTGGCCACCTTGTAGTTGTTGATGGTCGTGTAATCTTCGTTGACGCCGCTGATGTAGGTGCGGCGGTACTTCTCGCCCGCCACCCGCAGCGTGTCGCCGCCGACACTGGCAATCGGCGAAAGACCCTTATAATACTCGGGCTTTTCATTGATGATCCTGTACACATCGTCCACTTCCACTGAGCGGGTGCTGGCGGTCATGATGTTGACGGACAGAATATCGCTGCCCATATCGGAGTAGAAGTCCTGCATCATGTTGGTCATGCCGTTGCCGAGGCCAACGATGACGATGACGGCCATGACGCCGATGATGATGCCCAGCATGGTGAGGAAGGTGCGGACTTTGTTGCTCAAGACGTTCTGGACGGCCTGTTTGAAGGTCTCCTTTATCATGCCTGCGTCCCCTCCTCTCCGGCTTTCGGCTCCGCCATCATGAAGTTCGGCTGAACGACTGCCTCGGGTGCGTGGGCATCGCCATCGTAGACGACGCGGCCATCTTCAAGGCGAATGATGCGCTCGGCCTGCACAGCAATGGAGTTGTCGTGGGTGATGAGGACGACCGTATTGCCCTGCTTGTGCAGATCCTGCAGCATTCCCAGAACTTCGCGGCTGGTGTGGGAGTCCAATGCACCGGTCGGCTCGTCGGCCAGGATGACCGCCGGGCCGCGAGCCAGCGCACGGGCAATGGACACACGCTGCTGCTGACCGCCGGAAAGCTGGTTGGGCAGGTTTTTGAGCTTATTGCCCAGACCCACCCGCTCAAGGGCAGCCTTTGCCGTCGCGTGGCGCTGTGCGGCGGGGATGCCCGCATACACAAGGGGAACTTCCACATTCTCCAGAAGCGTCAGCTTCGGCAGCAGGTTGTACTGCTGGAAGATGAAGCCCAGCTTCTCGTTCCGGATGCTTGCCAGCTCGCGTCGGCTCATCTTGCCGACATCCCTGCCGTCCAGCAGATAAGTGCCTTCGGTAGGCACGTCCAGACAGCCGATGATGTTCATACAAGTGGATTTACCAGAACCGGACTGGCCGACGATGGCCACGAACTCGCCTTTGTTGATTTTGAAAGAGACGTGGTCGGCGGCCTTTACGAGGGTGTCGCCCATCTGGTAATACTTGCAGACCTCATCAAATTCTATCAGCGTGCTCATTCGTCATCTCCTTCGGCGGAGGCCATCATGTTGCTGTAGAAGTCGGTCGCACTGACGCTGGAGTTGTCGTAAGCGATGGTATCGCCCTCCTGCAGGCCGCTCTTCACTTCGATGTAATCGTCATCGCTGATGCCGGTGGTCACCTTGACGTAGACGTAGCCGTCAGGAGCGGTCATGGAAGTCTCAGCATTGGCAGCGCTGGGCGAATCCTTGGTCACCAGCACATAGCTGCCCCGGACGAGGGCGGCGTTGGGCAGGGCCAGAACATTCTTGACGCTGGCGGTGGTGATCTTCGCAGTGGCGTTCATTCCGGGCAGCAGCTCGCCCATGTCGTCGATGCGGACGGTGACGGGGTAGCTGGTGGAGCCGTTGGCGGTAGTGCCTGCCACGAGGATGCTGCTGATGACGCCCTTGTAAGTCTCACCCGGGACGGCGTCGGCGGTGATGTCCACCTCCTGGCCGACCTCGAGGGAGCGGATCTTCAGCTCGTCCACGTTGAGCTTCATTTCCAGATAGCTCATATCGTAGATGGTGCAGAGGTTCTGCATGGCGGTGTCGTTGGCGCTGAGCTTGTCGCCGGCCTTGACCTTCTTATCCACGATGGTGCCGCTGATTGGGGCGTCGATGGTATAGTGGCTGATGGTCTTCTCGGCAGAAGACATCTGCAGCTCGGCAGCGCGCAGGCTGTCAGCGGCGTTTTTGGTCTGCTTGTCCAAATCTTTGCCGGTAATGCGGAGGATGACGTCATCCTGACGGACGGTGCTGCCCTCCTTGACGCAGAGTTCAGACACGGTACCAGAGGCAGCTGCCACGACAGTCTCCTCACGCTGGTAAGTAAAGTGTGCAGAGTTGAGGGAGCTGACGCCGTTCACCTGTGCCACAGCGGCCTGTGCGGTGGTCAGGCTGCCCGCGTTGGGAACAGCGATGGTGACGGTGCAGGTCATCAGGCTGGCGTCGCCGGCAGGGTCTGCACCGGAAACGGAGCGGATGGTGCCGTTCAGCGTCTCAAAAGTGGTGTCCGGCATGACCTGTGCGGCCTGACCGGCGACAAAGCTCTGGGCCTCTGCGGCAGGGAAATCCACGGCCAGCAGCATCACGGAGGTGTCGCGGATGGTGGCCACAGCCTGACCAGCCTGCACGGCGTCGCCTGCGGCGACTGCAAAGGAGCTGACCTCGCCGCTGATCTTGGTGCGGACGTTCTGCATATCCGCAATGTCATCGTAATTGCGCTGTGCCTGCTCCACCGAGAGCTGTGCGCTCGCGAGGTTGTTTTCCACATCCGAAATGTCGATGGTGTAAAGAATATCGCCCTTCTCGATGCTGTCGCCCAGCTCAAAATCGGCGGTGAGCACTGTGCCGGTGACGAGGGACTTGACGGTGTAGGAATCGGCGGCGTTGATGGTGCCGCTGCCGTCGTAGACGTTCACGATGTCGCGGCGTCCCAGCTTCTCCTGCGTGTAGGCAAGGTCTGCCGACGCACTGCGGCTCCTGCGCGGCACGATGACCGCCACCAGCACCGCTGCGGCTGCGACCACCGCGATGCAGCGCTTTTTGTGGGTCTTGATAAAGTGGAACACCTTATTTTCTCCGCCGGTATTCTCCTGCGGAGAGGCGTCCTGTGTCTTCTTGTTGAAACCTAGCATGAAAAGCCTGACCTCCTGTGTTTCATGAAAAAGAAAAGTTCTTTCTGCCTGTTTTCATTCGTTCTGCGCTTTCCCCCACAGCGTCCGCCAAAAATGACCTGTCTGCGAGATACTGCCCGGGTTAGCGGCGCAAACCGTTATAATGATACCACCTAACAGAACGGACTACAAGAAATTTTTCCTGCACAATCTGCAACTTTTTTGAAAATTTTTCCATCATCTCTGTGTCTGAAAGCTAGAACATCAGACAGAGCTTTCGGATGAAGAGTTCATCAACTCGCTCCGGCCCTTCGTGCAGCGGCTTTTGGGATACAGTCAGAAATAAGGCCCCGACTACGATTCATGGCAGGGATTTGGACATTTCAAAACACATCAGGGAGCAGCATAGGTCACAGCTGCTCCCTGATGTGTTTTTTGTGGTTCTTTTCAATGTGTCACAGTCACGGATCTGTTGCCTGCAATACGCAGGCACAATACCCCGGTTCCGGCTGGTAGCAATGGATCGTAAGGCATTTGTCCACCTCCGGGCTGTAGTCGTGAAGGATGTGCTTTGTTCCGTTCAACGCCACATCCGCATACGATACAAGCCACTTCTTATCACCATTGGGGAACACTTCGTAAAACGAACGGCCAAGCATTTCTTCCACCGGCACGCCTTCGATCGTTGCCATTTCGGCATTGCAGTAGCGGAAAATAAAATCCACCCCGTGTCCGTCCTCATTGAACACCAGCTCAATAATGCAGAATGCCAGCGGCATATCGTCCAGCAGACTGCATTTTTCCAGCAGGCTCATACTCATTGGGCGTAGCTGTGCGTCCAACCGCCTGATTTCTGCGCGCAAGCGGCGATGGTCACTCAGACCACGTCTACGTCCCTGAAAACTGCGGCCATCTGACATTGTATAAATACCGTCATTGCTAATATCTACGATCTGGCTGCGGCACACTACGATTCCCTTACTGATGTTCAGAAACATATCTTCCGGCAAAGCAGACAAGACGCTGTGCAACGGAGCATACAGCGCAACTTCTTCCCCATCCATGCGGTGAACGACCGTTTTGCGGTCGTTACGGTAAAGATACAAGATGTTTTCTGGGCAAAGGTCATTTTTCTGAAACCACTCATGCAGATCATTCATCGCCATACTCCTTTGTCAGTTGGATATGTTTAAGTATAGCATACCTCCGTGCAGCGCACAAGAACAGCTTGATTGAAATTCATTTCAACGGAGTTTTCGCCAATTTGCATCGAATATTTTTGTCAACATTCACGTTTTCAATGTCGAAAATGCAGAAGTCGTTGACTTTCAGGCATTTTCTGTGTATTCTGTAACATAGAAGGTCAAAATGGTTTTTTCGCAAGATGAATGCCCTGAGCGGCTGGCAGCCGCCCACGGTCTGTGTAAAATAAACCCAGATATAAAGGAGGCAAACCACCATGAAGATGACCCGCAGAAACTTTCTTTCCACTTCAGCGGTTGCGGCGTTAGCCTGCGGCGCATCCCTGACCGCACACGCAGCAGGCAGTACCGATGAAAACAGTCTGAACTTTATCACAGACATTTTCAAGGACTCCACCCAACCGGGCGAAATCGAAGAGGCAACGGCTATCACGGCAGAAAAGAACGCCGAATGGTATGAAAAGCTGGATTTTTCCGATCGGCGGGAGTTTGCCAACGCAGAACGCGGCTGGCTGGACAATGCGGAAGGCAGGATCATCGATGGTGAGGATAACAGATCTGCATGGGATCTGCAAAGCTACGGCGATTTGAACCGGGATGCTCCGGACACTGTAAACCCCAGTCTGTGGCGGAATGCCCAACTCAACGCCAAAGCCGGTCTGTTTGAAGTATGTGACGGCATCTATCAGGTGCGCGGCTTTGATATGGCCAAT
>ERZ1027225.440-NODE-440-length-19587-cov-5.926582_pt1 | contig 19587 bp, 20 predicted proteins | sample MGYA00519479_ERZ1027225 | MGnify/ENA primary metagenome ERZ1027225 (study PRJEB26926, sample SAMN06164471) | human gut metagenome | biome: ENVO:00009003; feature: ENVO:2100002; material: ENVO:00002003 | host: Homo sapiens | place: USA | collected 2012 ... | reverse complement strand
TGTTAAGCACGCCGCCAGCGTTCATCCTGAGCCAGGATCAAACTCTCATGTTAAAAGTTTAATCTTCAGAACTTAGCTTGGCTAAATATCCGTTCGATTTATTTGGTGTTTCTTTTTTAAGAAACGAATTGAATCGGGTTGGTTGCATTCTTTTATATCGAATGTTCCCCGAAAAATTTGTTCGAAATTTTTCAAGGTTGTTTCACTGTTCAATTATCAAGGTTCTCAGGGCTTTTCACCCTCTGTGCTTTCGCATCTCTCGTGCGTCAGCGAGTATTATCTTATCAAACATATCTGGTTTTGTCAACACTTTTTTCAAAATATTTTCTCTTTTTTCGACAATTCGTCTCTTTGTACTAAATATAGTGTTTCCCAGGCAGTCTTTCTACTATTTGTAGACTTTTCGAAATCCTTTTACTCCATCTGTATATCCCATGTCCTCATAAAATTTATGAGCTTTTTTCCTAAAATCTGATGAAACCAGAATCGTATATCCACAATTATTCTGCTCTGCCAGTTCATCTATTTTTTCAAACAGACTTTTACCTACTCCTTTTCTCCGACATGCTTTGCTAACCACTACATTTTCTACAACCATAAAAGCTCCATCCAGGCCATAACACAAAACCGCCGTAACCGTTCCCATACACCGGTCACCATCTGCCGCCACCAGTACTGTAACATCTTTTCTTTTCTGAATTTTACGAAACATTTTCTCCATATGCTCCATAGTCATCTTCTCTCCGTGAAGCAGTTCTTCATATAGTACAGACATTTGTTCCAGGTCTTTTTGCTGTAACGTGCGGATTTCCATATATAGGTCCCTCCTTTTCTTTTTCTCCAGTATACACAATATCCTCGTATAAAACAATCATTGCCAGGCAGTTTCAAACCACCTGGCAATTTACAAAAAGGGGAGGATAGGTTTTCTCTCCGGATCAATGTCGGAAAGAACCTGACAGGAATTCTTCAGGGGGGATGAGAAATTCCTGCCGTTGTCTATAGTATGAACAACTTTGTTTTTCTTATTCAATAATATTTTGCATTTTGTGTGTAATTATGATATAGTCTAATGGCTGATTAAATTTATTTGTAATATTACAGGAGGACAAATATGGCTTTATTACAAGATTGGCGTGAGTACGCTTATAGCGAAGAGATGCAAAATTCAAAAGAAGGCGAAAAACTCTGGGAGAACTATTTTACTCTGGAAAAAGGAATTTATGAGAAACTTCTCTCTAACCCGGATGAGGTAGTAGAAGGTTCTGTAGAAGCTCTGGCTGCTAAATATGATGTACCACTTTCCATGATGGTTGGTTTTCTGGATGGAATCAATGACAGCCTGAAAGAGGAAAATCCGATCGAGACAATGGACAAAGACACGGTTGTCAAATTAGATATAGATCTGGAAAAATTATACTACAACATGGTTGACTGCAAGGCCGAATGGCTCTACAGCCTTCCTCAGTGGGACAATCTTCTGTCAGAAGAGCGCCGTAAAGAGCTTTATAAAGAGCAGAAAAATTCCGGCACGATCCACAATGCAAACCGCAAGGTAGGACGAAACGATCCATGTCCTTGTGGCAGTGGCAAAAAATACAAACAGTGCTGCGGACGCTAGTTCTTCTCTTTTATCGAGACTACCTATAGCAAAAAGGCACCTGCCTTACCGGATGTACCGGCGGCAGATGCCTTTTTTTGTTTTTCTTATTCGTAGATAGCACGGGCAATCTCTACTTTGTTCATGGAATACAGATGGATTCCATCCACTCCATGCTGCAAAAGTCCTTCCATCTGTTCCTTGGTAAACTCAATTCCGGCTTTCTTTAAGTCTTCCGGCGAGTCCTTATATTTGTCAATAGATTCCTGCAATTTCTTCGGGATCTTCGTTCCCGACATACCTACAATATTCTTCACCTGTCCTGCGGAAGTAATCGGCATAAGTCCCGGTAAAACCGGCACCTCAATATTCTGACGGCGCACTTCCTCCAGAAAACGATAAAAACACTCGTTGTCATAGAAAAGCTGGGTGATCAAAAAGTCTACCCCCTGCTCCACTTTTATCTTCAGATTTGACACATCCTGCTGAAGATTCTCTGCCTCCTGGTGAACTTCCGGATAGCAGGCTCCTGCCACACTGAAATCATACATACTTTTTACCGCCTTGGTAAGATCTGAGGCATGATCGTAGTATCTTGCAGCAAACTGTTCATCTGTCATCGTACGAGGCTGGTCACCTCTCAGCGCCAGCAGATTGTGTATACCATTCCGGTATAGATTGGTCAGAAAATTGGCCAAAAACAACTCATCCGGAATCGCCGCACAAGTAAGGTGGGTCAGTGCCTCAATGCCGCACTGGTTCTGAATATAAGAAGCAATGGCAAACGTATTCTCTGCCGTATTACCGCCTGCTCCGTAAGTTACACTGATAAAACTCGGATGCAGTGTTTTAAACTGATCCAGCGCATCATAAATAACAGATACATCTGCATCTTTCTTAGGCGGAAATACTTCCAGTGAATAAATCGGCCTGTTTTTATGAAATAAATCTTTAATCATTCGTTGTCTCCATTTTTCTCTTTTTATTTAAAATCATGCGGGCCGCCGGTTTCTCAACCAGATAGGTCATAGCCGTCGCCACCGCCAGAGATACAATAATACACAAAATCGTATACTTCCACTGCCATGCTGCATCTCCCACTACATTGGGTTCCTCTGCACCATCCCAGGATGGAATATGGAACTCTTTTAATTTTACAGCGATATACTGGTGGCATATATATAAGTTAAAAGAAATTGCCGCCAAAAAACGCATAACTGCATTGTCCCATATCTTCTGATACCATTTGCAGGCAAAAATCGTGCTGATCACAAACAGCAGAAATACCAGGGATAATAAATACCTGTAATCAACCTGCCACTTCTGTTCCAGCCCCTGTCCATAGTTCTGTCTGTGGGCACACAGAATTTTATAGATCCATATACTGGTAAGAGACATGGCCGTGAAAAAAACTGTCTCCCCGCGGCTTCTCTCCGGTTTACTTTCCATGGATGCATACACATAAGCTCCCAGCATACCATTAGCATACACAGAAGCAAAAGTAAAAGTGTTGTTCACAAACAGGCTCTGGTCGATCTGGGCAAAGTTGTAGCTGATGATCCAGGAAGATAAAAGTCCCACTGCCGTCATGCACCAATATGTAACCATAGGCCGTTTTTTAAACGCCTTTGCCAAAAATGGAAATACCACATAAAACTGGACGATCACACCAACTGTCCAGAGCACTCCATTTAAATGAGTTGCCTGGAAGGATGCGCCAAACCAGTTATGGATAAAAAAGATATGTGGGATCAGATCCCCAAGCATATCCGAAACACCGGTGTATTCACCTAGCGGAATAGCAAAGCAAACCAATACGATCAAAAGTGATACATAATATGAGGGCATAATGCGAGCCGCCCTTTTGCGGTAAAACTGTCCGGGCGAAGGGTCTTTTCCCTCCCGGAACATATTTCTTGCATAAGGTAAAAAAAGACAGAACCCGGACAGCAGGATCATGAGATCCACGCAGATTGCACCATTTCTGGGCATCCAGTCCAGGTTCACCGGTCCAGCAACCGGCATAAGCCAGGACTGCTGCCAGAAATGATACCATACTACCATAAGTACAGCCACTGCCCGTATTCCATCTAAAGGGCCTATACGGCCACTCTTATCAGCGACCGCACGACCCTCTTTGCCAGTTATATTCATCATCCTATTTCCCCTTTCCGTTCTAGTCCCCCTATGCTAAAGCTGCGGTAATAATAGCCATGGAATATACTTCCTGTGCATTACATCCGCGGGAAAGGTCATTGATCGGTGCATTCAATCCAAGCATAATAGGACCGTATGCATCAAAATGTCCCAGTCTCTGGGCAATCTTATATCCAATATTTCCTGCATTAATATCAGGGAAGATAAATGTATTGACAGAACCTGCCACATTGCTGTCCGGACATTTTGTGCGGGCAACTCTAGGAGAAACGGCTGCATCAAACTGAACTTCACCGATGATAGGAAGTTCCGGTGCCATTTTCTTTGCTTTTGCTGCTGCCTCACGCATCTTATCTACATCTTCACCTTTACCGGATCCCAGTGTAGAATAACTCAGGAAACCAACCTTCGGATCAATACCGAATATCTTGGCACATTCTGCACATCCTACTGCAATCTCAGCCAGTTCATCTTCTGTCGGCTTGATGTTGATGGCACAGTCTCCCATTGCCAGTACTGTATTTCCATCGGTAGCTGACTCACGAACCAGAATAAAGCAGGATGCTACGATCTTTTTACCCGGTTTTGTCTTGATGATCTGAAGTGCCGGACGTACTGTGTCGGCTGTTGAGTAAGTAGCGCCTCCCAGAAGTGCATCCGCTTTACCCATTTTTACCAGCATTGTTCCAAAATAATTGGCCTGGAGACAAGTCTCTCTTGCCTGCTCCAGTGTCATACCTTTAGATTTACGAATTTCATACAAAGCCTCTGCCATTGCATCCATTTCTTCATAACTTTCCGGATCAATGATCTCAGCTCCACGAATATTAAAACCACTTTCCTCTGCTACCTTTTCTACTTCTTCTTTCTTTCCGATCAGAATAGGTGCCAGAAAGGTACTTGCCAAAAGTCGAGAGGATGCCTCAAGAATACGAGGATCCGTTCCTTCTGTAAAAACAATCTTCTTTGGATTTTCCTTCAAAATACTAATTAATTTTCCAAACATGCATTTTTCCTCCTAATTTTTATCCTATACCTCTATCATATCAACTTTTTGGCAAAAATCAAGACTGAAATTTATACCCTACATTCCGCACGGTCTTAATAAGTTTTCCTCCGTCTTCGCCCAGTTTTTTCCGCAGAGTTTTTATGTGCATGTCCAGAGTTCGGGATTCTCCTTCATAAGAAGTTCCCCATACCCGGTCCATAAGTATCTCTCTGGTCATAACATTGCCTGCATTCTTCATAAGGACCCGCAGCAATTCAAATTCTTTGTAAGTCAGTTCAATATTATTTCCATCATACGAGACCACATGTTTTTCCACATTTAATTCAATGCTTCCATTGGTGATCACAGTGTCATCTCCCGCTGAATCACTGCGCCGGAGCACTGCCTTTACTCTGGAGATCAGTTCCAGAACACCGAATGGTTTGGATATATAGTCATCCGCTCCGGTATCCAATCCCTTTACTTTATCCATTTCACTGGTCTTGGCCGTCACCAGGATAACCGGAACTTTTTTCCACTCTGGATTTTTCTTTAATTTTGTGAGGATAGAAATACCATCCTCATCCGGCAGCATGATATCCAATAAGATCAGCTGGGGGATCTTGTGTTCCATGATTTCCCAGAATTCTTTGGCAGAAGCTGCCGGCTCTGTTACAAAGCCACAATTTTTCAGTGCAAAATTTTCTATTTCACGAATATTATCATCATCTTCCAGTATACAGATCATGCTCTCTCCTCCAATCAGGCCTCGCTGCTTTCTCCCAGACTAATGGCGATATTTTCACAATGATCCGCTACTCTTTCAAAATTAATGGACAGTTCATTGATAAAAATACCAATGGCAGGGGCACATTTTTCCTTTTTCATCCGTTTCATATTCTGCTTTTTGATTTTCTTATTTACTTCATCAATATGATCTTCTTTTTCCTCGATTTCATGGATCCGTTCCGGATCCTCTTCTACAAAAGCTTCTGCGGTCATAGTCACGATCTTGCCCACTTCACCTGCATATTCCTGAAGCTGCTCCACCGTTTTCTCCGGCCATACCTCTCCGGCTTTTTCAATCTTCTCTGCCTGTTCTACAATATTGCAGGCATGATCCGAGATCCGCTCAAAATCTCGTATACAGTATAACAGTTTATTGGCTTCTTCGCCATCTTTCTCTAATAAACTGTGGGTCATAATTTTGTGAAGATATTCAGTGACATTTTCTTCATACCGGTCAATAAGTTGTTCTACCTGTTCAATCTTCGCATATTCTTCCTTACTGTAATTGCCCAGTGTGGCTAACGCACGCAGGATATTGTCTCTTGTATACACAGCCATCCGGTCCACCGATACCTTGCACTGCTCCAACGCCAGAGACGGAGTCTCCAGAAAACGCTCATCCAGATTGGCAAATTCTTCATTCTTTTTCTTCTCATCTTTATCTTCCCGCACGGTAAGCATAGCCAGTTTTTCCAGTCCTCTGGCAAACGGAAGAAGTATAACGGTGGCACCAATGTTAAAGCAGCTGTGGATAATGGCGATTCCCGCCGGGGTAGCTGCTTGTGCCAGAAATCCAAAATGTAAAAACGCATTTAGGGAATAGAATCCGATCATGCATAAGATCGTTCCGATCACATTAAAATACAAATGAACCAAGGCCGCTCTTTTTGCATTTTTACTGGCTCCTACCGAAGACAACAGTGCCGTCACGCAGGTTCCGATATTCTGTCCCATGATGATCGGAAACGCTGCGCCAAAAGAAAGACTTCCTGTGGCACAAAGAGCCTGCAGAATACCTACCGATGCCGAAGAGCTCTGAATAATAGCTGTCAGTATGGCACCTACTAACATTCCCAGGATTGGATTGGTAAACACCATCAGCAGATGGGTAAACTGCGGCACCTGGGCCAGCGGTTCTACTGCACCACTCATAGTTTCCATACCAAACATAAGAACTGTAAATCCGATCAATATGGATCCCAGATCTTTTTTCTTTTCCTGTTTTGCTGTCATGATCAGGAAAATGCCAATTAATGCCAGAATTGGGGTGAAGGACGACGGTTTCAGTAACCGAATAAAAAAGTTTTCGCTCTGGATTCCCGTCAGACTCAACAGCCAGGATGTAACGGTAGTACCAATGTTGGCACCCATAATAATGCCTACTGCCTGCCCCAGTTTCATGATACCGGAATTTACAAATCCCACGACTGTAACTGTCGTTGCTGAGGACGACTGGATCACCGCCGTTACGCCGGCTCCCAGCAGAACCGCTTTGATCGGGTTACTGGTTAATTTCTCCAAAATTTTTTCCAGACGGCCTCCGGACATTCTTGTCAATCCGTCTCCCATAACATTCATTCCGTACAAAAACAATGCCAGACCGCCGATCAATGTCAGAACCTGAAAAAACAACTCACTTAAACTCATCTCTACCTCCATAAATGTAATTTTTTCTCTACATTTTTTACATTAGCATGGCTAAGTAAAGTTTAGTTTATGTGAATGTAAAATCTATGTAAAATTATATTCTTTTTTGACACCTTCTGGCATAGGCTGCTCCTGCTGCCGCCAATGTGACCGCAAAAAGAATCTGCATTCCAAAGTCCGGCAGTACATTTACTGCCGACATACTGTCCTCTGCCATGGCATCGATCCGCCTGACTGCTTCTACATACCAGTACACCGGAAGAAAATGTGCTGCTTTCACAAGGGTATCACTTAAATACTCAAGCGGTACAAAGACACCTGCTAAAAAGCACATACCCAATCCCACCAGATTGGAGATCATGGACAACAACTGTGTCTTTGCCACCATTTTAGAAATCATATACACAAATCCAAATGTTACCAGCATGAAACAAAGCATATTGACCGCGCTCAACAGTCCCTTGAAAGACCAGATTTTGTTTCCCAAACCAGCGTAAGCAATCAAAAAATACAACGCACACAATCCCACACCGGCCGTCAGCATGCCAAGGAGCAGTTCTGTCTGAATTTTTCTCCGGGAATATCCGGAACAATTCATCCGGTTTTGAAGTTCCTTTTTCTCAAACTGGATCAGGATGGTTCCAAAGGCCATCACTCCAATGGAAAAGAATACATACGGGATGTATACAAAAAAGGAGTACAAAGAAGAGTGTGACTGGGTATTCTCCCCACTTTCCAGAAAGGAAACAGGAACAGACTCACGGCATGTTGCTTCTGTTGTCTTTAATGCCTCCGTTACATCCATGCCCCCGGCCAGATTCATTTTTAATACTTTTTCATATTCTGTACCAAGAGACTGAAACACCTGGCCATATACGGTTCCCGGCACACTGAGAAGTACAGGCCTGAGTTCTTTTCCCGCCTTTAGAGCCTCTCCAAACCCTTTCGGGATACGGATGACAGCATTTACATTTCTGGCAAATATTTCATCCTGGATCAGTTCTTCATCGTCCCGGATTTCCACCTGTTTGTGTTCTTTTCCCATATAGGCTGTAAGACCACGGCTGATCTCCGTGTCATCATGATCCAGCACCGCAAAGGTATAGCTCTCTTTTTGAAACTGTTTTTCCTCATTTTTCTGCCCCTGGCCCGCCACCAGCCACGCTACAGCCACAAAAATGCCCAGGTACATCAAAATCATCCCTTTTTGTTTTTTCAGCATTAGAAAAAATGTTTTATACACTTGCATATCGTTTCCTCCTGACAAATAACAGACTTAAGATGCCAAACACCAAAGTCAGGCACATAAGCAGTACCAGATTCTGGCAAAATCTTCCATATGTATTGTATACATTCAGCGCATAAAAAGAATCTACGATCAGCGCCGCCGGATTAATGTGGTTCACCAGCGGTGCATGATGGGCAAAATAATTGCGGATACCGCTTATCATCAGATCACTCATCGCACAGAACATCAGATTGGCTCCTACGCAGATTCCCACTTTCACGCCCTCTGTCAGTTTGGGAAGTGCCCCGATAAAGAATCCAAACATCGTTCCATAACAGGTACCCGCCAGCAAAAGGATCAGGATCATTCCTGTTTTTTCTCCCAGCTGGATTCCAAGTGCAAAACGCATGTAACCATACACCAGCAGCACCGATGCATATTCCAGGATTTCACAGCAGATGAAATCTGCCAGTATAACCTTGGCCTTAGATACCGGTGCCACCCCCCGCCTCATTCCCAGAACAGAGGTATCCGCTTGTAACCGTACCATCTTGTCTTCTCCTGCAAAGGAAGCAAACAGGCAGGTCATGGCAAAAATAGCATAAAAGTAGGATACGGTATCGTCCATATTTCCTTCGGTTGTCTTTTTTTCCGTAAATCCAATGGTCTCTGATTTCATCTGCTCCATGGCATCCGCCAGTTTTTGTGGATTCTCCCTGGCCAGCCTCTCCAGCGTATCTTTATAATGAATATACTGGTTCACAATCTGCCGGAGCACCGACTGCTCGATTCCATTTTGTGCCACTTTCAATGTCAGTTTTTCTTCCTGGCACAAAACACCATGAACTTTCTCTTCCTTTAACCACTGGTCTGCCTGTTCCATGGATTCTGCTTTTTTCACATTGATAAATGCCTTGCCCCCCTCTTTTACCTGGCTTAACTGCTGAAGGGTTGTTTCCAGTGCCACCTCTTCCTTTCCTTCATAAAGGGCCACCTGGATGGTGTCCATTTTTTCCGTTGCATCACTGATCTTTCCAAAAGCCATATTCATAAAAGTTGCCAGCAAAACAGGAAAAAGCAGTGTCCAGAAAATCACTTCTCTAGTCCTGAACAATTGTCTGCAGCTGTAGCTCAATAAATGTCTAAACATATCGTTGCCTCCTCCATCATTTTGCTTCCTCGTCTCTTAGAGTTTTGCCGGTAATTTCCAGAAATACATCGTTCAGGGTCGGTCTTTCACTGTAGATCCTTCCCAAAGATACTTTTTCTCCTTCCAGCAGGTGCAGCACATTCAACAGATTGTCACTGCCTCCGCTGCACTGTAATGTCATCATACCGTCTTCATACTTTCCCTGGTATACATGGGGCAGTTCATAGAGTCTTTCCAATATATCTTCTGAAATCTGCGGTACCTCCAGACGGATGGTTTCTGTATTTTTAATCATGGCTTTCAGTTCATCCGCCGTTCCCTGAGCCAGCACTTTTCCCCGGTCCAAAATAGCGATGCGGCTGCAGATCTGCTCCACTTCTTCCATATAGTGGGATGTATAGATAATGGTGGCTCCCTGTTCATTTAACATCTGAATCCCTTCCAGGATCTTATTCCGGCTCTGTGGATCTACGGCAACCGTTGGCTCATCAAAAAAGATCAATTCCGGTTTGTGGGCAATGCCGCAGGCGATATTCAGCCGGCGGAGCAGTCCTCCCGATAATTTCTTTGGATAATATCTGCGAAACTCTGACAACTCCACAAATTCTATTGCCTCTTCTACACACTGTTTTCTTTTTTCTTTATCCTCTATGTACAGACCGCAGAAATAGTCTATGTTTTCATACACCGTCAGTTCATCAAACACTGCCACATTCTGCATGACTACACCGATCTTTCTTTTCCGGTCATAAGCATTTCCCTCCATAGGACGCCCCATTACACAGATCTCTCCCTTATCATATTGAAGCAGCGACAAAATACAGTTAATAGCTGTTGTCTTGCCGGAACCGTTGGGCCCCAGCAGACCAAAGATCTCGCCCTTCCGTATCTCAAGATTCAGATGATCCAGTGCCACCCTCTCTTTGTACCGTTTTACCAGATTTTTCACTTCTACCACATTTTCCATAACAATCCCTCATTTCTTCCTTTGATACCACCATTATATCAGAAGAGCTTTCTCTGCAACAGAGACGAATGTCACTGACCGGGTGTGACAAATGTCATTTGACCTTTCCCACGGGTTTCGATATACTTAACTTAATTGCTTTTGTAAGGGGAACTGTTATGCCCAACGGCATAGTTAAAATCGGTTCCAACGGTCTGACGCCAATCAAAACCGAGGGGCAATATATACTATATAAGGAGGGTATAAGCGTGCGAAGTCTGCAATATAAGGGGATTCTTGGTATCCTCTGTCTGCTTTTAACCTGTCAGTATGATATTTCGGGAAAAACAGTCTTTCTTTTTCTTCTGGCCGTTTTTTGTTTCTGTCTGACAGATCTTGGCAGTGAAAAGCCGGCAACCGTGATCTTTATATATGCATTTGGCATCCTTTCCCTTTCCATGCCTGCTGCCTGCTTTTTCCTCCCTCTGGTTTCCTATGATCTTTGGCGGTATCACTTATGCCGCTGGCACTGCCTGTTCTTTTTCTTTCCTTTATATTCCCTGTTCCTGCATCCGTCTCCTCTGTGGTTTTGTCCTTTTGTTTTGTGCGTATTTGTGTGCCTGGCGGCTGTTTACGAAAAAAAACTGGCCACACTGGAAGAACAGATGCACAAGTTAATGGATGACAGCCAGGAAGTGCAGAACCTTTTAAAAGAGAAAAATCAGGTGCTTTTAGACAATCAGACCTATCATATCCGAGTAGCCACCCTCAGTGAACGAAACCGGATCGCCAGAGAAATACACGACTGCGTGGGACATCTGCTGATTCTTCTACCCGTTACCACCTTGTCTATGATGTAGATGGCATCGTGCCAAAAGAATATGCCTATACATTTCTGGCCGTTGTCTCCGAAGCGTGGAACAACACTCAGAAACACAGTGATGCCACGGATTTTCATGTTTCTCTGCGGGAACACCCTGGCTTTTTTACCCTGGACTGCCGTGACAACGGAACGAAAAAACTGCCCCCTGACCTGACCGGCATCGGCCTTTCAAATATGAAAGAACGGATTGAGCAATTAGGGGGACAGATCACTTTTACAGATACCCACGGTTTTACCATTCATGTGGTAGTGATGAAAGGAGAATCTATATGACACTTTTGATCGTAGATGATGATACACTGGTGGCACAGTCTCTGCAGGCGATCCTGGAAGCATCCGGGGAAGTTACCGTCCTGGCTGTAGGAACCAGCGGAAAAGAGGCTCTTTCTCTGTATGAGCAGTACAAACCTGATATTCTCTTAATGGACATTCGAATGGACGGTATGTCCGGACTGGAAGCCGGGGAAACAATCTTAACCCAGCATCCAGAGGCACGGCTTTTGTTTCTTACCACTTTTTCGGATGACGAATATATCATAAAAGCACTTCATATCGGCGCAAAGGGATACCTTTTGAAACAGGATTTTAAGAGCATCCTGCCGGCACTGAAAGCAGTAATGGAAGGCCAGACCGTTTTCGGAGACAAAATAACAGAAAAACTGCCGGACCTGATCCAGTCTCATACCAGTCCCGACAGTTTTACTTCTTATGGCCTTACCCCCAAAGAATATGCTTTGATCCAGCTGGTGGCAGATGGCCTTAACAACAAGGAGATCGCCCATGAACTGTTTCTCAGCGAAGGAACGGTGCGAAACTATCTTAGCGTGATCCTGGAAAAACTCTCTCTGAGAGACCGGACCCAACTGGCGATCTTCTATTATAAACATTTATGATCATTTACCGTAACTTTCGGCCAGTTTCTTGAAAGCCGGCAGTGAATCTTCAATCTGTTTTGTGCTGACGCAGTAGGAAATGCGGACAAATCCCGGTGTTCCAAAACTGTCTGCCGGCACAAGCAGAAGTTCAAACTCTTTTGCTTTTTCTGAGAATGCGGCAGCATCCTTTTCCAGACTTTCTACAAACAGGTAAAAGGCACCATCCGGTTTAATGCATCGGTAACCGTACTCTGTCAGTGCATTGTAGAGAATGTCACGGTTTTTCTTATAAACAGAAACATCCGAAACCTGTCCCTGACATCTGGCGATCACTTTCTGGAACAAACTTGGCGCACAGACATATCCTAACACACGGCCGGCACCACAGACAGCTGCATATACATTCTTCCAGTCTTTTATATGATCGGATACAGCGATATAACCAATACGCTCTCCCGGCAGGGACAAAGATTTGCTGTAAGAATAGCAAACCAGCGTATTGTCATAATAGTTCATAAGATATGGCACTTTTATATCTCCGTATACCAGTTCACGATATGGTTCATCTGCGATCAAAAAGATCTCTTTTCCATATTCTTTCTGCTTTTCTTCCAGTACCTGACAGATTCCCTGAATACACTCCTCGGTGAGAACAACCCCTGATGGATTGTTCGGAGAATTAACGATCACTCCCTTAGTATGCGGTGTAACAGCCAATCGGAACGCTTCTTTATCAATCTGAAAATCTTTCGGATCACTTTCTACCACTACCAGTTTTGCCCCTACACCTTCTACAAACACACGGTATTCCGGGAAAAATGGCGAAAATACAATAAACTCATCTTCTGGCTCTGCCAGTGCCTTTAAACTGATGGTCAAAGACGCAGCTGCCCCAACTGTCATGTAAAAATTATCCGCTGTCAGGTTTGTTCCATGCTGTCCATTTACATACTCTGCAATGGCCTGGCGCACTTTGGCATCTCCCTGGGCAGATGTATAACTGTGAAGTGCCACAGGATCTTCTTTCTGGATCAGGTCAGCCAGCACCTCTTTCACTGATTCCGGTGCCGGTACATTGGGATTTCCGAGACTGAAATCAAATACATTTTCTGCCCCAATCTGGGCTTTTCTTTTGTTTCCATATTCAAACAGATCGCGGATCACGGAACGGTTGGTTCCTAACCGGTACATCTCTTCTGCGTACATATCAATTATCCTCCTTGTCAAATGTGTTGCTTTCTATCTATCATACCTCATTCACGGAATTTTGCAAAGGGTATCCTCACTCCTTTTCCAATAAAAAACCATGATTTAATGGTCCGCTTCCTTTTCCAAGATCCAATCCATACGCCAGTGCACCGGATATATAGTCCTTGGCTTTTTCTACTGCTTCTTCCAACCCGGCACCTTTTGCCAGCCAGGCTGCTATGGCACTGGACAGGGTGCATCCGGTTCCATGGGTGTTGTCATTGACAATCCTTTTTCCCTCAAACCACCGGATCTTCCCATTCTGGCAGAGACAATCACTGGCATCCTCCAGACTGTGTCCCCCTTTTACCAGCACGCTGCAGCCATACTGTTTTTCCAGTGTTTTTGCTGCCAGCTCCATCGTCTCTCTGTCCCGGATCCTCATACCTGTCAGTTTTTCCGTCTCTGGGATGTTGGGCGTGATCACCTGGGCCAGTGGCAGCAAATACTGCTTCATGCTGTCAAGGGCCTCCTTCGCCAGAAGATCCGATCCACTGGTGGAAACCATAACCGGGTCAACCACAATATGCTCTGCCTTATACTGTATCAATTTCTCGTGGATCACCCGGATGAGTCCAATGCCGGAAACCATTCCGATCTTTACCGCATCCGGTGTAATATCCTGAAATACTGCATCCAGCTGCTTTTCCAAAAACTCCGGCGGCACCTCCAAAATCCCTGAAACCCCGGTCGTATTCTGGGCTGTCAGGGCTGTTATGGCACTCATGGCATACACTCCCTGCATGGTCATGGTCTTCAGATCCGCCTGAATCCCAGCTCCGCCGCTACAGTCACTGCCGGCAATGCTTAACGCTGTATTCATCCTTTCGCCTCCCTTATTACATTTTCGTAGTCCGCCATTCCTTTGGACTTTTTTATCTTTTTCCAGAGCCTATCCTGCTCCGGGAAAGATTCTCTCATAAAGGACCATACCTCTTTCATCTTATACAAAGCCGGAATCCCCGGCATAATCTCCTTGTATGCCTCCCGCAGGGCTTTTTCAAAGGCCCAGATCCGGTCCGCATCCACTAGCTCGCCCTGCTGTATCTCCTGTGCCAGTCCCGGTTTTTTCAAAAAACCTCTGCCTATCATGATATTGGCCCTGGGATACTTCTTTTGTATCTGTTCATACTGCTCTTTTGTCTCAATATCCCCGTTAAAACACAGGGAAATCTGGCTTGTTTCTGCAGCATAAGCAAACCACTCCGGATGCAATGCTCCCTTATACTGGTCTTTGCGTGTTCTCGGATGTATGATCAGTTCTTTCACCGGAAACTGATTGAAAATTTTCAAAATCTCTTCAAACTCCTCCGGTTCCTCCATGCCCAGTCTGGTTTTGATGGATATTTCCAGGGGACATTTCTCAAAAATTTCAAAAAGGAACTGCTCCAGTTCTTTGGTTCTTCCTAAAAATCCTGCTCCTCTTCCCTTGGATACCACAGTACCGGAAGGGCATCCCACATTGAGATTCACTTCCCTGTAGCCATATTCCTGCAGACAGCATGCCGTGTATAAAAATTCATCACTGTGATTGGACAGGATCTGGGGAACGATATCCATCCCCCTGTTATTCTCCGGCAAGATATCCCGTTTCTCCCTGCTTTTAAAATCATGGTTGGATGTAGGGCTGATAAAGGGCGTATAATACCTGTCCACCCCTCCAAAAAAACTGTGATGGATATTTCGATAAATAAACGTTGTAATGCCTTCTAATGGCGCAAAATAAATCATATTTTTTCCTCTTCTGATACGGTTTACTTTTTTATTATACACTGACGCCGCCTTGTTTCGCAAATGCTTTTCCCCTTTACTTTGAAAAATAATTTTAGTATAATGGCATCAGTTGTTTTACGCAACACCATTACGATTGGAGGTTATCGATTTGAAGCAAAAAATACTGGCTGTTCTTTTGTCTTTCTGCTGCATGATCTCAGTGACAGCCTGTGGACAAAGCGGCCCTGCCTTTGATGCAGGAACTTATACAAAAGGCTGTCTGGACGCCTTTTTGAAAAAGACTTTTTCAGAAGAATATCTCAAATACTCAGATTCAACGAAAGATGAAGCCAAACAAGCTTACGAAGATTCTCTGGATGCCGATGTAGAGGCTCTTATCAGCGAATCTGATAATGTCAGCACGGCTCTGAAGAAAAAATACCGGGATATGTTTGTGCAGATCTACAAAAATATGAAATACGAAATCGGCAATGTAAAAGATAACAAAGACGGCACTTATTCTGTTACTGTAAAGACCTACCGTCTGATCGTATTCAAAAACACCATCGGTCCGGTGGAAGATTACTACGCTTCCCTTTCCAGCAAAAAGCAGAAAAAGTACACAGAGGAAAAATTGCAGATGATGATCGTAGACAATGTCATCAACAATATGAAGACACTGGAATACGATGAAACACCTCTGGATGTTACTATCACGGTAGCACCTGTAGAGAACAAAAAAGATCAATATGCCATTGATTCGGAAGATTATCAGAGGTTATATGCAGCCATGATGGACGGCAGTGAGTGGGCCGGAGATGACTCAGACGATTCGGCGGAGTCCACCGACAGCACCGAAGCGACTGCTCCTCCTGCTGCCAACTAATCCGGATCTTTAAAAAATCAAAAAGGAAGTTCTTCCCAAAGACTTACACAGGTCTTTGAAAAGGACTTCCTTTTTCGATCTTAAAACATACCGGCAAATGCCTGTAAAAGCAATGCGATCAGCATGATTGGCGCGATCCACCGGATCATAATCTCATACAGTCTCTTTCTTCCAAACTTTACGCCGCCTATTGTCACTTCATCGATCACTGTCTTAGGTTTTACCACCCAGCCAATGAGAATACAGGTAAAGAGTGCCACCAGCGGCATCAACAGGCTGTTACTGATATAGTCCAGAATATCTAAAATCTGTCCGGTCTCTCCATTTGGCAGTGTCACTTCAAAATACCATTTGTTATATCCAAGGCATACCACTACCAGGATCACAGCGCCATAAATTGTTGTTACAATGGCACTTTTTTTCCTGGACCAGGAGAAGCGGTCCATAATACTGGACACGATGGCTTCCATGACTGACACAGAAGATGTTATTGCTGCAAAAGCCGTCATCAGGAAGAAAACAGCACCTACTATGATCCCGAATGTTCCCATGGCATCAAATACTTTCGGCAGAGAAACAAACATCAGCCCCGGGCCTTTCCCCATTCCCTCGATGCCGGAAAATACATACACTGCCGGAATGATCATCATACCCGCTAACATAGCCACAACCGTATCGAAAATCTCGATCTGGTTGATAGATTTCATCAGGTTTACATCTTTTTTTACATAAGAACCATATGCTACCATAATTCCCATGGCCACACTGATAGAGAAGAACAACTGTCCCATGGCATCCATGAGTACTGTTGCATAATCTTTCAGTGTCATGCCGGAAAAATCCGGGATCACATACTTTTTCAGTCCCTGAAGACCGGTTCTCACCACACCGTTCTCTTCATAATGCAGTGTCAGAGAGTACACAGAAATAATAATGATCAGCACCAGAAGGATCGGCATAATGACCCTGCTGAACTTTTCAATTCCTTTGTTGACACCTCCCAGCACAACTGCTGCCGTTACCAGCAAATATGCCAGGCCAAAGATCATCGGAGCAACATCTCCGGTAATAAAATCTGTAAAAAAACTGTCTCCGGCTGATGCATGAGACAAACCGGTAAAATACACCGTACAATACTTAAAAACCCATCCGCCGATCACACAATAATACGGAAGGATCAACACCGGCACCAGACAGGCTGCGAAACCTAATTTGCTGAATTTTTTATGAAGCACGCCATAAGCCGTCAATGGGCTGTGTCCCGTCTTTCGTCCAATGGCAATCTCTGTAGTCAGCAAGGCAAAACCGAATGTCAATGCCAACACAAGATAAAACAATAAAAATACACCGCCGCCGTCTTTAGCTGCCAGGTACGGAAAACGCCACAGGTTTCCCAGACCTACTGCACTGCCGGCTGCCGCCAGCACAAAGCCGATCTTTCCACTAAAATTTGCTCTTGATTTTTCCATATTTCCTCCATCACTGTTAATCCAGTGGTTGTTTATAATTTTTCACTACCTGCTCATAAAACATACGGACAGCCGGTGCCATAGCCTCAAAATCCAGGGCCGCCAAACCTATAATGCGATAGGCGTCTTCCTTCAGATGAAAGCAGTCCACTTCATAAGGGATGTCCTGCATGACCATTTCCGGCATAAGACAGATACCAAATCCATGAGCCACCATAGCCACAGTGGAAAGGTCATCCACCACATGATAATTGGAAGTCACATTCAGATCATGTTCTTTCATGAAATTCTGGATATCTGCATCCGTACTTTCTCTTTGTGTAACAAACTGATATTCCCTGAGTTCCTCTACTTCCATCCTTCCCTGCCTGGTGCGGAGCCCCTTGGGTACCACACAGAGCAGCGGGTCTTTGTACAAAGGCACGATCGGAATCTCTCCGGCGCTGGATACGGACAAAAAACCTACATCCACCACACCATTTTTGATCCAGTAACTTACATCATCATAAGTTCCCTGGAATATTTCCATCTCGATGGCCGGATATGATTTTGCGAAAGCATGTATCAGTTCCGGCATCCAGTTGGTACATACACTGGAAAAACAGCCTATCTTGATTCTTCCCTGTTTGAGTCCATTAAATTCAGCAACCGCCTGCTGCAGACTTTCATCGCTGTTTAAAACGGCGTTTACATATGGAAGAAGACGCTCCCCATAATTGGTAAGCATCACACCATTTTTCCCCCGGTTGAAAACAAAAAATCCCAGTTCTTTCTCCATCGAACTAACAGCATGACTGACTGCAGAGGGCGTCAGTCCCAGTAGTTCTGCTGCCTTTCTGAAACTCCCCTGGTCCGCCACAGTCTTCAACACCTGATACGATAAAAGCGTCATCTATATCATCCTCTGGAACACTTAAACTGCAGATCCTCCCAGCGGCGGTCTACTTCCGCCTGGAACTGTTCTATCAAATGCTCATTTCCTTTTTTGAATAAATGCTTGAATCGTCCCTGCTCTCTCAGAAAATCTTCAATCGGCAGTTTTTTCTTTGGTTCATAGGACAGGATCCATTTACCATGATCCACCTCAAACAGCGGCCAATAACAGGTTTCCACTGCCAGCTTGCAGATCTTCATTACATCGGACATCTCATAACGCCAGCCTCTCGGACAAGGTGTCATTATATTAAGAAAACTTGCTCCTTCTGTATAAATAGCCTTTTCAGACTTTCTGTGAATATCCTTAAAATCAGTGGTCAGCGTTGTCTGCGCCACATAAGGCACATCATGATCTGCAATAATGCTGGCAAGATCTTTCCGGTTCTGCATCTTTCCTACAGACTGGGAACCTACCGGCGTGGTTGTTGTGTCTGCATACATTGGAGTGGCTGAAGAACGCTGAATTCCGGTATTCATGTAAGCACCATTGTCATAGCACACATACACCATGTCGTGTCCTCGCTCCATGGCACCGGACAAGGACTGGAATCCAATATCGTAAGTACCGCCGTCTCCACCAAAAGTAATAAACTTAAAGGTCTCGTCTTCCGGCAGTTTTCCTCTTTTTTTCAACGCATGATAAGCAGTCTCCACACCACTTAATGTAGCTCCTGCATTTTCAAATGCATTGTGGATATAACTGTCTTCCCATGCGGTGTATGGGTACATAAAGGAAGATACTTCCAGACATCCGGTAGCGTTGCCGATCACTGCATGATCTCCCTCATGAAGTGCCCGGAGAACGGCACGAACGCCAATGGTTGCACCGCATCCGGCGCACATACGATGCCCCGGTGCCAGACGCTCCGGTTTATTCATCATTTTCTTTAAACTATAATCGCTCATGACGGTCCTCCTATCTCAATCGAATGTAACGATGCTGCTCTACTTCTTTTCCTTCTGTGGCAACACCTTCTAATTCTGCAAAAATATCTTTGACATCGCTTACGGTAAAATCTCTGCCGGCCAGACCGTAAACTGTCTCTTATACACATCTCCGAGCCCACGAGAC
>ERZ1027225.438-NODE-438-length-19610-cov-9.297980_pt1 | contig 19610 bp, 14 predicted proteins | sample MGYA00519479_ERZ1027225 | MGnify/ENA primary metagenome ERZ1027225 (study PRJEB26926, sample SAMN06164471) | human gut metagenome | biome: ENVO:00009003; feature: ENVO:2100002; material: ENVO:00002003 | host: Homo sapiens | place: USA | collected 2012 ... | reverse complement strand
ATATTAAATAGTATTTTTATTATAACATACGTCTTACTATAATTAAATTAATATCCCTCATCTTTTATCACTTTTTTCTTAGCAAACATTGAAAAATATTCTTGTGCTTTCTGTAATGATATATTGAGTTTTTTCTGAAGTCTGTCAAGAATTTCTTCTTTAGATAATCCAAATTCAAATCCTAATTCAATAATTGCCTTAGCTTCTCCCTCTTTACGTGTTTCCTCGAATACTGTACACATATCAGCATCAGCCTCCTTTTCAAGCATATCATAATCCAGCTTACAATTCACTGCACTTGAAACAGCCATTATGACTGCTTTTTCAACTTTATGTTCTATTGAATAATTTATTGCTTTTTCTTTGATTGTACTCAATTTCCCATTCTTATTCAATAAAATTTCAAGAAGATTAAATAAATCTTTATTATTAGTATTATGTAAATTCAAATTGCTCTCTCTGGCTTCTATCAAATTCAGCTTATAATCGTTAATAAATATTTTCAAGTCATCAGGTATATTTAACATCCCATGCAAGGATTTCGCACCATCCCATGGTTTTTCTCCATAATATACAACAATCGTAATTATGGGAACAAATTTATCTGTTTTCCTCATCCTTGATATAAACTCATCATCCGATAACCCTTTTATGTCCTTATATTTTATCTACCTTTTATTGCATATTTTATTTTTATTTAATATATTTGTTTAAAATACAAAAGACCTTGCTGATAAATTAATCATCTGCAAGGTCTTTTATTTATATTATACAATTATTATTTAAAGCAAAATGTACTATTACTTGAAGTACTTAACACCAGATTCGAATATCCTGATATCCTGCTCACCATATATATTAATAGCAACACTATCGCCGCGTCTCTCAGAATGTGCCATCTTACCGAAGCATCTTCCGTCTGGGCTTGTGATACCTTCAATAGCCATGTATGAACCATTGATATTCCACTCTTCATCCATAGATACATTACCGTCAAGATCACAGTACTGTGTAGCAACCTGTCCGTTAGCAAAGAGCTTATCAAGCCATTCCTTAGGAGCAACAAATCTTCCTTCACCATGTGAAGCTGGGTTGCAGTATACTCCGCCAAGTTCAGCATTAGCAAGCCATGGGCTTAAATTGCTGACAACCTTAGTATATACCATCTTAGATATATGACGGTTAATTGTATTAAATGTAAGTGTAGGTGACTGTGCATCCTGTCCTGTAATCTTACCATTAGGTACAAGACCAAGCTTGATAAGTGCCTGGAATCCATTACAGATACCAAGTGCAAGACCATCTCTCTCATTAAGTAGCTTCTCAACTGCTTCCTTCATCTTGGCATTACGGAATGCTGTCGCAAAGAACTTGGCAGAACCATCTGGTTCATCACCTGCTGAGAATCCACCAGGGAACATAATAATCTGTGCCTGGTTAATAGCCTTCTCAAATTCATCTACAGACTCTCTGATACTCTCAGCGTCAAGGTTCTTGAATACCTTAACGATTGTATCAGCACCGGCTCTTTCAAATGCCTTGGCACTATCATACTCACAGTTAGTTCCTGGGAATACCGGGATAAATACTGTTGGCTTGGCAACCTTATTCTTGCATACATGTACGCTTGGTGCTTCATATAACTTGCTTTCAACCGGTGTAGTTTCCTTAGAAGCCTTAGTCGGGAATACACCCTCAAGGGTATCAGCCCATACGCTTAATGCTTCTTCTACATTAATTGAAACTTCCTTGTATGTGAACTTACCATTATCCTTAACAGTACCAACCTTAGTATAAGCTGTAGTAATCTCACTAAGCTTGTCCGCTGGAACTTCTGCAACGATACAGCCATAAGCTGGTGCAAAGAGGTCATCTTCCTTAACGTCTGCGCTGATCTCAAAACCTAACTTATTACCAAATGCCATCTTGCTGAGTGCTGGCACAAGTCCGTTAGCATCAAGAACATATGCAGATACGATTGCCTTCTTCTGGATAAACTCATGTATTGCACTGTAGAGTGCCTTAACCTGTTCGAAATCCGGAAGATCATACTGATTCTTCTTAATATCAAATCTGACTAATACATCACCATCATTCTTAAGCTCAGGAGTAATAATATCTCCCTCCTTAGCTACATCAATAGCAAATGAGCAGAGTGTTGGTGGAACATCAATATGTTCAAATGTTCCTGACATACTGTCCTTACCACCGATTGATGGAAGTCCGAATCCCATCTGTGCTTCATATGCGCCAAGAAGTGCAGCAAATGGCTGGCTCCATCTTTCTGGATCTTCTGTCATTCTTCTAAAGTATTCCTGATATGTGAATCTGATCTTACTGAAATCACCACCGGCAGCAACAATCTTAGCTACAGAATCTGTTACAGCATAGATTGCTCCATGATATGGGCTCCATGATGAGAGATATGGATCAAATCCATAAGACATCATAGTTACTGTATCGCATGAACCCTTAAGCACTGGAAGTTTAGCAACCATGCTCTGTGTCTCTGTAAGCTGATATTTACCACCATATGGCATATATACTGAACCGGCTCCGATAGAACCATCAAATCTCTCAACAAGTCCCTTCTGTGAGCATTCGTTAAGGTCTGCTAAAGTCTTTAACCACTTACCGCGTACATCTGTAACCTTAACCGGCTTAAGGTAATCGTCTTCCTGTGAAGGAATATCAACTACAACCTTAGTCTCCTGATGAGCACCATTAGTATCAAGGAATGCTCTTGAAATATTAACGATATCCTTGCCTCTCCAGTTAAGAACAAGTCTTGGTTCTTCTGTTACAACAGCTACCTCAACTGCCTCTAAGTTCTCCTCAGCAGCATACTGAAGGAATTCCTTGACATCCTTAGGATCAACAACAACAGCCATTCTCTCCTGAGACTCTGATATAGCAAGCTCTGTTCCATCAAGACCTTCGTACTTCTTAGGAACTTTATCAAGATCTACCTTAAGACCTGCTGCAAGCTCACCAATTGCAACGGATACACCACCTGCACCAAAGTCATTACATTTCTTAATAAGCTTAGTAACCTCTGGTCTTCTAAAGAGTCTCTGCATCTTACGCTCTGTAGGCGCATTACCCTTCTGAACCTCAGCACCACAATCCTCAATAGACTTCTCTGTATGAACCTTAGATGAACCTGTAGCTCCGCCACATCCATCTCGTCCTGTTCTTCCACCAAGAAGAATAATGATATCTCCCGGGTCAGAATTCTCTCTCTTAACTGCACTTCTTGGAGCAGCAGCTATAACTGCACCAATCTCCATTCTCTTAGCAACATAATCAGGATGGTAGATTTCCTTAACATATCCTGTAGCAAGTCCGATCTGGTTACCATATGAGCTGTATCCGTGAGCAGCACCTGTAACAAGCTTTCTCTGTGGAAGCTTTCCATGAATTGTCTCTGATACCGGAACAGTAGGATCTGCTGCACCTGTAATTCTCATTGCCTGATATACATATGTACGTCCTGACAATGGATCTCTTATAGCACCACCAAGACAAGTTGCTGCGCCACCAAATGGCTCAATTTCTGTTGGATGGTTATGTGTCTCATTCTTAAAGTTAACAAGCCATTCCTCTGTCTTTCCATCGATCTCAACCGGAACAACAATTGAGCAGGCATTAATCTCATCAGATTCTTCCTGATCAGCTAACTTACCCTCAGCCTTTAACTTCTTAGCACCCATAAGTGCAAGGTCCATAAGGCATACGAACTTGTCCTTTCGGTCCTTATATATTTCTGCTCTGTCTGAAAGATACTTGTTATATGTAGCTTCCATAGGGGCTTTATAGAATCCGTCCTTAAACTTAACATCTGTAAGCTCTGTTGCAAATGTTGTGTGACGGCAATGATCTGACCAGTATGTATCAAGTACTCTGATTTCAGTCATAGAAGGATCACGCTTCTCAACACTAGCAAAATGCTCCTGAATGAACTTAAAATCCTTAAATGTCATGGCAAGTCCTAAAGAATCATATAATTCCTTTAACTTATCCTCTGGCATATCCTTGAATCCGTCAAAATAAATAACATCAGCAGGAGTCTTGAACTCAGTAACTAAAGTTTCTGGAATATCCTCTGCTGCCTGTCTTGAATCAACAGGGTTAATGCAGTGTTCCTTAATCCTGTTCTTCTCCTCATCAGTAACAGTTCCTGTCAATACATAAGTTACAGCAGTCTTAATAACCGGTGTCTCATTCTCGTTAAAGAACTTAACACACTGTTCTGCAGAATCAGCTCTCTGATCGAACTGTCCTGGAAGATACTCTACAGAGAACACGAAATCGTCCTTTCCCGCTGGAAATGTTCCCTCATAAACATCATCTACCGGTGGCTCAGAAAAAACAGTAGTAAGTGCTTTCTTATATGTTTCTTCTGAAAGATTCTCAATATCATAACGGATAAGAACTCTTACATCTGTAATAGTCTTTATTCCAAGATATCCTCCTATCTCCTCAAGTAATTCTTTCGCATTAACTGCAAATGGTTTCTTTTTCTCGACAAAAACTCTCTTTACGCCGCTCATATCTTCCTCCTGAGATTAGTTATATTAATTATTAATATTTAACCATTGTATCACAATAAAACATATTTTCAAACAACTATTCATGCATTCTTCTTATTATCTTGTAAACAACCTGATTACCCATTACGGTAGGACCTGTATGTGCGAAGAAAACAATACCGTCTGTCTGTGATATTATCTCACTCTTAACAGTACCCTCGCATGGGTCAAGAATCTGTGCTATAAGCTCACCATGATATACAGGATCACCCGGCTCTTTAAGTCTCTTGTAAAATCCTGCATCATAAGTCTTAACTGCCATAAGGTCAAATTCGTTGATAACACTTGCAATATATCCACTGTGATTGTTGTACTTAAGAATACCCATTCTGGTTAAAAACCTGAGAACAGATGACACAGCCTGTCTTGCAGATTTCTCATCAATCATATCTGTGCTGTTAGTATATATTGAAAACGCATTAGTACCATTCATCTGCCAGTTATAATTTAGTGTCACTGTATCCATTGGCTTCGGCTTTCTAATAACAACGTACTGAAGTCCGAACAGATTGGCAAGACTTGCACTCTGAAATCCTGTATCCATCATCTTTACATGAGGAATAAAATCACCCGGCATATAAAAGCTCGCAAAATGTATGCCATAACTGTAACCCTTAATTCTGTCAAAAAGTGTTCCTGCTATCTGCTTGGTTGTATCTCCATTAACATCCCCAGGAAAAGCTCTGTTTATATCAGAATTATCTGTAGGCCAGAATCTCTTTCCAACATTCATGGAAAATCTGTTAACAGATGGGATAACAAGAATCTCATGATTGTGCGATATTGCACCATGAGCCTCAAGCTCTTTAAGTGCCTTAACAAGCTGCGAACATATATACAGCTGCTGTATCTCATTACCTCTTAATGCACCAACAATACATGCCGACTTCTCACCACCGCCGAATCTGTAGCCTTCTATCTGATAATCTTCTCTATATATACCCTTTAACGAATAAATAATCTCTTTCTTCATTATCTGCCACCATAAACTCTTGCTATAAGAGCCCCCTTATGTACTACCGGATTCTCTCTTAATGTAAATATAATTCCATCTGTAGGCGATTCAATTCTCTGGATTATTCTTCCCTCAATAGGTTCGATAATATCTCCTATATGCGTTCCAATTCCAATCCTTCCCATAGAATCAACTGCTGATACGAATATTCCGCTTTCCTTAGCAGTAAGAAATGTAACCTCACCCTCTGTAGAGATAATAGGTTCATTCACTTCTTTCGGCTCATCATCCCATATCCCCATATGAGACATAAGGTTAAATATACCATCAACAATATCCCTGCAATACTTTGGCGTAATTCTGTTTCCAACACCCATCTCCGTAACAAGAGTAGGCACACCAAGATGATTAAGACTATAGGCAAGAGTTGCATCAAGCACAGTAATAGACGAATATATCCACACAAATTGTGCATTCATCATCTTCGCATAAGGAAGAAGCTTTTCCTGCGTATCATCATTAATTCTTACCTGTGGCATCTCATTTACAAATATATTGCTTGAATGGATATCAATACACAGATTGCTTCCAATAATATCTTCAATAATACCTGCTGCCACATATTCAGCCATAGCACCATTGTTATCGCCAGGGAAAACCCTGTTCATATCAAGGTCAAACATAGGAATTCCTCTTGAACCTGTATCAAGTCCAAGAGGATTAATATCTGGATAAATATCTACAATTCCTTTAAGCTTATTCTTCTCTCTTTCAATCCTTCTGATAACCTCATAGCAGATATACTGTCCGTCAAGTTCATCCCCATGAGTGCCTGTAACTATAGAAATCCTTGGCATATCAATGCCGTTTTCTTCATTCATAAGTCTGTTCTTTCTTACTACCAGCCTTTCATGCACCGGCAATTCCACCGAAACAACTTCTTCTATCATAATACTCTCCCTGTAATATACTTATTCATCATAATCCCTAAGAATAATCGTGCTTGGCGTCTTCTTAACAATAATATGTGAAAATACAGAACTTGGCATGTAAGTCTTATCATCCATATATATCCTGCTTCCCGGATATATATGATTCTTTACTTTAACAACTGCTCTCTCTGAATCTCTTATAAGATTGTATAATGCCTTGCTCTTTTCTTCAAGCTTGGCTTTCTGAGCCATCTTTACAATCTTTGACTGGGTAACTCTCAATGCCATTTTACTATCATACTTTTCAGGCATGTTCTGTTTAATCATCTCAAACTTCTTATTAGCCATTTCAAAAGTTTCAATCTGTCCGTCTACTTCCTTAAGTTCCATAATAAGTTCTGCATATTCTTTTCTGATTTCTTTGGTCGAACCAACCCTCAACAAAGTCTTTACATTGCTTTCATGTCCACATGATGTAGTACTGATTCCCATAACACCAGTTACATCACCACCTATAATAGAACCTATGGGTCCCTCAACAAATATCCTGCCATATGTAAGCACCCTGCAGTTAAGAATATAATTACACTGTAAGTCTCCTTTGGCAATAACCTCTGTATTCTCAAAAAATCTGCCTGATATATTTCCCCCTGCCTCGATTTTTCCTGAATTCTTAGTATTAACACCATCCTTTAATACAATATCTTTCCCAGCAATAAGTGTTGCTCCCTCAACGAAGCCTCCAACATATATACTTCCCATGGCATGAACTGTTACACCACTTCTCACACTGCCTGTAATATTAACATCCCCGTTAAAGTCAATATTCCCCATGCTCATATCTAGATTACCATTAACCTCATATACATTAACAACACTTAAATCATAGTTACAGTATTCAATCTTTCCAGATATTGCAGCATAAGTTTCTTTACCATCATCAGATGTCTTAAAGCCCTTACCATGCAGTCTTGGCTTTGGTTTACCCTGCTTAGGAACAAGCAGCTTTCCACATACATCAAAGCCAAACTCCCCTTTAGTCGGCTCATGATATCTTGCCAGCAAATCACCCTCATTAACCTTTTCAAATCTCTTCTGGTTAAAGTAATCAATAGAACCATCTTCTCTTACTGTAGGTCTGTTATTATTAATTGCATCTGTATCAAAGAAAAACTCATAATATCCATCTTTTCCTGCCTCTACCGGTTTACCAAAAGCAACTTCAACAGGCTGGTCATATATTTTTTGTAAAATCATCCATCGAATTTTTTCTTCATCTATTCCCGTCTTAATTCCATTAAGCGATAGCTTATTCATGACTTCATCATATGTATATCCTTCATCACATTTGCCAAGCCTGACTGATGCGCTCATATTATCATCTGCAATATATACATAAACCTCATGTAACTCGATATCATCTATATCAGCTGTTTCATTAACTATTTCTGTATTGCTCATGCTGTTCCCCCTTTCCGAAGGTCTTATCCATTCATTATCAAAACACTGTACTGTAATAGCTGCATCTTAACATCCATACTTAAGCAGCCCATCCAGATTACTTCCCCTCTCAAGTGCAAGTCTTATCTTCTCCATCTCTTTAAAGGTATATCTTGAATCAGCATATAAAGAAACATCTACACCGCTTGTAAGTCCCATAAGAATTTCCTGTGACTGCAATTCATTAAGTGCAGGCTTCTCGTCATTCCATTTATCAGAAATTCTGTGTCTTGCCTCTTTCATGCTTACCGCATCAATAAACGGATCTGCATATTCAGAAACATCTATTCCTTCTTCAAGTCCAAGTCTTATCTGCTTCATCTGTCCTGATGAAAATCCAACCATGTTATATGGAGTAACATCAATCCCTTCCTCAAGTCCAAGTCTAATCTGTTCCATCTGTTTCCCATTATATTCATGAAGCAGATACTTAGTTATGTCGACACAGCTGTGTATTCCCAGCCTTATCTCATTGAGCTGATATTCATCATAATTATCCTCAACAAAAAATGTAAGGTCAATATCTTCTTTTTTTGCAAGTCTTATCTGTCTTAATACCTCTCCTGAATAACCAAGCTTTGCATACCTGGTCAGATCATAATTAAGCTCTGATGCAAGCCTTATCTCTCTCATAACAGAATGACTGAACTTAGGATTACATATATCATCCATATTCATTCCGCTACGCACAGCCTGCTTCAGTTCTTCCATCTGCATATAATCATACTGTGCATCTGCAAATCTGCTTACATCAAGTTTTTCTTCCAGACCAAGTCTTAATGCTTTCATCTGGGCAGCGTTAAATTCCTCTTTGCAATACACACTCACATCAACGCCATTCTCAATTCCTCTGATAATCTCAATAGTCTGTAATTCATCAAATCCCAGAGACTGCCAGACCTGCTTGTCTACAGTTTTGCTTTCTATATTCTTATTAATCTCTTCCACGTTCTGCATAAGCCCATCTCCCATAATCAAAACAAATCATCATATATCCGGACCTTAATAATATCTGTCTAAATTCTATCACACATACAGTCCGACTACAAGTTCTAACATTGTACATTTTTTATCAATGCCCTATATATCCTGTTCCGTCCAGAAATCCTTAATACATTTATAAGCATTACCTAGACTGACTGGAAATATCCTGTTCCACTCTCTTGGATACATACGCTCATATTCACCAGTCATGAATCTGTCGTCCAGAAGTGCAATAACGCCCTTATCCGTATCCGTCCTTATAACCCTTCCTGCTGCCTGAAGCACCTTATTCATTCCCGGAATAACATAAGCATAAGAATATCCATTTTTACCAAACTCATCAAAATAATCCCTTAAAATGTTACGCTCCCTGCACACCATCGGAATCCCTGTTCCGACAATGACAGCTCCAATAAGGCTCTCATCCTTTAAGTCAATTCCTTCGGAAAAAATTCCTCCAAGCACACAGAAGCCTGCAAGCGAAGCCCCTTCTGGAAGTTCCTCGTAAAATGCTGATAAGAAACTCTCCTTGTCAGCCTCCTTCATAAACCTTCCCTGCACAAGCACATTCACACAGCTTTCTGGTAAAAATGTATCTTCTCCACCACATTCGGTCACATTAACACCACTTTTCCACCTGAAGCACTCAAGAACACTCTCCATGTAAGAATATGACGGAAAGAACACCATATATCTGCCGCTTCTGCCAGAAATCATATGCATAATATAATCGTGTACCTTGGCATATTCCCTTGCATTTCTTCTTGTATAACGGCTTGTCACATCAGTAGCCACGACAATTCTCTTATTATCAGGTTCAAAAGAAGAATGTGCATACACCGCTCTTTCTGATACATCACCTGAAAGCATTTCCTTAAAATAATTAACCGGAAGCAGCGTTGCCGAGAAGAACACCGTGCTTCTGCCCTGTGAAAGTCTCTCACTTATGTTGCCAGACGGGTCAACACAGTACAGATGTACAAGAAAGTTTCCATCATTATCATGCTCATTATAATAGACATATTTTTCATCAGCACAGTCATACATATTAAGAAAATGTCTCACTGCAAAGAAAAACTTGAGCAGCTCGTTAGTCACAGGCTCACCCTTATGCCTTTCCATAAACTTCTGCATAAGTCCCATGACACGCTCAAGGCTGGCTGGAAATGTTCCAAGACCACTCACAACCATGAATGTATCGCACTGTCTTTTATATTCGAGCAACTGCTTGTTACATCTGTCAAGTGCGCCTGCAAGCCGTTTGTCCATCTCTTTGACAAGCTTCTTAGCCGCAAGAAAATCTTCTTTTTTCAACACAGCACTGTACATTTCTCTTGCTCTGTCCACAAGGTTATGTGCTTCATCCACAAGAAACACATAATCACCCTTCGCACCATTGCCAAAGTACCTCTTAAGCGACGCATCCGGGTCAAATACATAATTATAATCACATATAATTCCATCACACCAGTACGAAACATCAAGTGACATCTCGAACGGACAGACATTATGCCTGTTGGCATATTCCATGACATTATCTCTTCCGATAACCATCTGGCTCGTTATAATGTCGTACACAGCATCATTAATCCTGTCAAAATGCCCCTTGGCATAAGGACATGCCACGGGGTTGCAGTTTCGCTCATCAAGTGGACATATTTTGTCCTTAGCTGTAAGAGTAACAGTTCTCATATGAAGCCCGTTATCTCTTAATATAGCATAAGTATCCTCCGCAACAGTTCTTGTTATTGTCTTTGACGTCAGGTAAAATATCTTGTCTGCCATCTGCTGTCCTAACGCTTGCACAGCCGGGAACACAGTAGACAACGTCTTTCCGACACCTGTAGGTGCCTGAATATATAGATTGGTATTATCTTCAATAGCCCTGTATACACTCACGCACAGATTCTTCTGCCCCTCCCTGTATTCATAAGGAAACTTAAGTTCTCTGATTGATTCCGTCCTTTTATGCCTCTCATCAAATGTATAATCAGTCCATCTCTTAAAGCCTGTAATCAGCTTATTAAACCACTCTTCAATTCTTTCAAATGTATATTCTTCCAGAAACTTGTTGATTGTCTCAGGCTCAGGAGTAACGTAAGTCATCTGGATTCCAATCTTTGACAGCTTCTTCTGGCTTGCATATATATAGCCATATACCAGTGCCTGGGCTTTATGCACATAGACCGGTTCCTTCAGCAGAGAAACATCTGTCTGCATAGTCTTTATCTCATCAATTATTGCATCGCTCTCCGGCTCTTTATTGCCATCCTCGTCATAATTAATATCTGCAATAATACCGTCAGCCCTGCCTTCAACCTGTAATACATACTCAATCCCTAAGTCAGATACAAGCGGTATCTCAATCTTTAAAGGCACTTCCGCATGATACATAGTTCCCATGCTGTGCTGGATTTTCCTGTGAATCCTTGCCCCCTCCTGCATGATTTTCACATCATTGCTGCCTGTATTCCTGTTGTCAATATCACCTTCTGCACACATGAATTCCACAAGATTTCTTACAGATATTCGAAAGCAGTTTCCATTTACAGAGTACATACTATCTCCATTCAATAATGTTCTTCAATATCGTATATATAGGCATTGCCTGTCTTTCCGACTCTTTTAACCTGTTCCATGTAATTAAGCATTGCAAGTACACTGGCAGCAGTCTGCCTGTCAATATGCGCTGCATTTGCAAAATCCGCTGAAGTAAAGTTCTTCTCAAGTCCCTCTGGTACAAACTGCATATAATCCTGTGGACAGTCCAGTTCAACTATCTTTCTTATTCCAACAGGAATGCGGTCATAACGCACACTTCCGCGCTTCTTATCGTAACTCCAGCCATTAAGAAGCTTATATTCTTCCATATCAATCAGCATCAATGTAACCTTAAGATTCTGATTCTTTAAAAATGCTTTAATCTTATACAGTTCAAACATCGCATCATACACAGAACATCGCTTCGGAGACTTTCTTCTAGAAGTAATGTCCCCTGTTTCCGGCTCAATCCAGCTTAAATACTTCTCATATGGCATTGGATATACAACCCTCACTTGATATTCATTCAGGAACACTGACAACTTATCCCTTAACTTGTTAAGCTGCCTCGTCTGAATCTCAATTATCCCATGCTCGTTATATATATCTGCAAAATAACCATCTATTGCAACCTCATGATTATCCTCATCGGGTTCATAATACATTTTTAATACTGCATGCAGTGTCTTTTCCGACAAAGTACCTATCCCCTTGTCATTATGGCTCTTGCCGATTATCTTCTCTTTCGCCGCGTCAAAAGCCTGACTGTCTATATATTCAACTGGTTCTGCTGCAGATTTCTTTTTTGACATTGTGTACCTCGTATCAGATATATGTTATCATTGATAACAAGTATCTTACGAATACCTAAAAAAATCAAGGCATTTACCGATATAACCTATATAAATCCAATTAAGAACAGGAGAAAAACATGATATCAATAAGCATGTGCATGATTGTAAAAAATGAGCAGGACATTCTTGCAAGGTGTCTTGATTCATACGCAGGAACTTATGATGAATTGATTATTGTAGACACAGGCTCAACCGACAATACTAAAGAAATTGCCGCTCACTACACCGATAAAATATATGATTTTGAATGGATAAATGATTTTTCAGCCGCAAGAAATTTTGCATTTTCCAAAGCTGGATGTGACTACATATTCAGTGCTGACGCAGACGAAGTGCTTGATGATACCAACAACTACGCATTAAGAGAATTGAAACATATGATTCTTCCAGAGATAGACATTGTTCAGATGTATTATGTCAATGCGTCCGGATACAATTCTGTATACAATGCACACAAAGAACTCCGCCCGAAGCTTTTCAAAAGGCTCCGTCCATTCACATGGATTTCACCAATACATGAAACAGTACGGCTCACGCCAATCGTATATGACAGTGACATTGAAATTCTTCACATGCAGGGTGGCGACCATAGCAAAAGAGACTTTTCAACATATTTCAAAGCATTTGAAAAAGGAGTCCACATTGAAGATTATGTAGTTACCATGCTGTGTAAAGAGCTTCTTATATCCGGTGAAGATTCCGACTTTATTGCTTTCAGGAATATATTTGAAAATGTTCTTTCCAAAGAAGGCAGAAGCAATGATTTAATGAAAGAAATCAACTGTATTCTTGCTAAGATATATATGGCAGACGGTGACACTGACGCATTCTTTAAGACCACTTTAAAAGCAGCTGCCGACAATCCTCCTGCTGAAATGTGTCTGATTCTAGGAACATTTTACATGAACCAGACAGACTATGAGGAAGCTGTGCTGTGGCTGTATAATGCTGCATTTGAGACAGAAAGCATACTTGATGTGGCAAGCAGCGGAAACAAGCCTTTATCTTTACTTGGTAAATGTTTCGAGGAACTTGCCGCAGCAACAGACGACCCATACGAGGCTGCCCAATATAACGAAATGTCAGCCGACTATTATAGTCAGGCAGAAAATTGGAAGCTTCCGGAAGAATAAGAAAAAGCCTTAGGAAAATGTAATCTGAGCATCACATTTTCACTAAGGCTTTTTAATTATTTACTTATCATCATCAACATCAAAGAGCTTCAACTCTTCTACATCATTCTTACCTGACTTATCATCTCCATAAGAGACTGTGTCAGTTGATGTATCAAGTTCCGCGTAGCTGTCATCTTCGTCTGATTCGTACCCTTCAATTACTTTTTCAGTGTATTCATCAAGGTCAACACCATCCTTTGACGCCATGTTAAACACCTTCTTCACTTTCGCAAGCTTAGTACAAAGAACAATAGTAATCACTATAAATGCAGCTATTATCAGTCCAAGTATTAATACTATCATCAGCCAGAATCTGCTGTTTCCTGATGTTTTTCCATTATCAGCCTTAACATCAGCATTAGCGGTGTCAGATTTCACAACAGAATACGCCTGAATCGAGCCATCACTTACCCTGTATCTGAACCAGCCCTTCTCTCCAAGAGAACTTACTCCGTAGAACAGGCAGTACTGTCTGTCAGCGTCCATAAGCACCTGCACTTCTTTACCATTCATGGTAAACCTAGTAAGTGCATAACCTGCCGGCTTCTCTAACGAGTTCGTTATAGGCAGAACAACATATGTTATCTCTGGTTCTGCAACAGTATTGTATGGTGAAAATGTTTTCGCAGTCTCATCATAGATGTAGAACCCGCCTTTTCCATCTTCACTTTCAAGATACATAAGGATAAGACCTGTCTTTATGCCTTTAACCGCATTTATCTTCTGACCATTATAATCATAGTCAATCTCCTGATATCCATCTGGAATTGTGATTCCTGAATAATCCTTTACAACAGAATACTTCCTGCCATCTATCGTCACAGTTCCATCATTATTAACCGTCTGTGATGCATCTTCTGTAACAGCTTCTGTCTTTGACTCAGCCTCTGTTGTTGCTTCCTGACCATCCTCAAGTCTTGTTGTATATATTATATATTTCTTAACTGAACCATCTTCTGCAGTAACAGTAATTGTTGTTGTATTACTTCCCGGGTCCATTCTTCTTCCGCTTATGCTTATCTTGGCAGCACTGTCATTAGCGGCAGCACTTACAACTAGTTCTTTAACATCAGCATCAACAGTTGCATTATATGTTGTCCTGTCCGGTGAAAATGCTGGTGAAAGCGTTCCCGGACTTATCTGCAGGGACTTTAATGTGTTATCTGAGGAATAGCTAGCTGGAGCTTTTGCAGTGACTTTTCCTGATGAAGAACTGCTGACTGTTGCAGGTTCTCCATTAACAGATATCTTTGCATCTCCTGTAACGCTAAGTGTTGTTGTTCCTGCAGCGATAATTTCAAATTTTTGTGAAATTGAAACTGTCGAATCACTAGTCATCTCAAGAGCGGAAAACATTACAACTCCGCTATTTGCTTTATCAACAGGTCGAATTATAGATTTATCATAAGAAACATTAATTGTCGCTCCATCTATGTCTTTATCAGCAGATATTGTAACTGTTACTGTAACTTCACTTCCAACTGTACCACTTGCCGAACTTATAGATACAGAAACCTGCTCATCAGCCTTTGCATAATATGCAGGGATTAATGATATACCCATTATAAATATTCCGATAAAGGCAAGTAATCTTTTTATATTTTTCATAGTAATCCTTTCATATATTACTTACTGATTCACATCTCCTAAGCCAAGAATATATCTCTTTATAACAACAAAATCGAATAAATCTATTTCTCCATCTTTATTACAATCTGCTGCTTTCCAATATATTCCTGACGGCTCTGACATTCCCAGTATAGACCTTTTGACAACTACAAAGTCAAATAAATCAACTTCTCCGTCACCATTAGCGTCACCATATATAACAATCTCATATCTGCTGACCTCTTCGCCAGAAGAATTATATGTTATAAGGATATCGCCAGTACCAACTAATCCATCCTTCTCATTGCCATTCTTATTAAGTATCTTAGAATAAGCACCATTATAATTATCAATCTTATCAAGCACATCCTGGACATAACCTGATACAGTTAAACCACTTATGTATTTTTCATCCTCATCAACAGATAATGTTGTTGAAAATCCCGGATAAGCAACATCCGGTTCTGGATCTGGTTCCGGTGTTGGATCAGGTTCTTTATCCTGTCTTACAACAGTTATAGTATAGTCCTGATCATCGCCATTAGCTGCCGTAACAGTAATTGTAATATCATTACTTCCAACTGAAAGATCATGATACCCCAGTCCGCTTACATCTGCTGAAGAATCGAGTGTTGAACCCCCAACATATACTGATGAAGTCTCATAATCCACAATCAGACTATATTCTGTCGTATAGTAACTGAATGTTGGCGTTATAGAATAATCTTCAACATACAGGCTCTCAAGTCTGTTATTAGGGCTACCATTGCCTGTAGGTATCTCGCACACACTTTCAGGCATATTCTCATATACAGGTATTCTGAATATAAATGCTATATTATTCTTGTTACTGTCACTATAGCCCTGTGCGCTCTTAACTGATTCACTTCTAGGTGCAAGAACATTAGTCATATACTGGTGACCTCTTCCTGTCATATCAAATTTTTCATAATAAAGAGTATTCTGACCTCTGTTTATGTAACTTTTTCCAAGATATATTGCCCCACCAACAATGGACTTCATTCTCGTATTCCATGGTCTCAATGTCTCTGAATCAGTTCTTGAAGCATACCTGAGACCATTCTGTACCGCTGTCAGTCCACCGCTTGCATAAGCTCCTATATTATAGTAATTGTAATAACCCCAGTAGCCAGACTGTGTTCCTGATATACTGCTTCCATATCCGCTGTTTCCCTGCTCCTGTAATATTCTTGAAGCAAGATGATATGGGCTTACACCTGATTTCTGCCCAGCAAGAAGCAAACCGGTTATATATGTATAATCATTACCTTCATATGATAGATTATGGCTTGAATTCTCCATAAAGGTGCCATCAACCATGCTCTCAAGACCACTCTCATCCTGCAATGAACCATCAAATGAAAGATTCTCGAACATAAATATATTATCTGCATTAAGGAAATTTCTAGGATCAAGTGCATATTCAACAAGTGCAGAAGATGCCTGCACCCAGCCTCCTGAATCAAGCTGTGTGTACTCTCCTGTCTCCCAGTCATAGCACCCGTCAGCTACTGATTTCCATGATGATACAGCTGAGCCATATGTAAGGCTTCGACCAATCACATTCTGGTTATCCAGTACATCCGACCAGTCTTTCCCATTATGATCTGCCACAAACACCCAGTTAGGATATTGCGCATGAAGCTGTCTTAACCCATCCTTATAACTATCCGGGAATCCCTGTGAATCCAGGTACTCCTCGAAATCCGCATCCGGCTTATAATCATTTCTCTTATCAACAGTTATGTAACCGCCATATATATAGCCCCTTTCATAACTGCCATTAAGATAAAAGCCTATGCCATACCATGTATCGCCATCATCATCAGTTGTCTCTTCATATATATCAAACTTAAATCCACCACTTACAGTTGTAATAATACTGCTGTTTGTTGTAGGACCTTTTCTGATTCTTAAGCCTGTAACATCATAATTAACATGGCCCTGACCAATGGACTCTTCCGCCTTAGTATTAAGCACAGAAGTAACCGTAAGGCATGTCAGCACAAGCATACATAACATGACACCAATTGCGGCTATTCTTTTTGCACTACATTTGTATCCTGATTTCATGTAATCACCTGACTCCTGAATGTATAGTATTAACTAGTTTCTTCCAAATTCTGAAAGCTTTAAGCCCTCATTTCTCTCAAGTACCATATTAACAGACCAGCTATTGGCAAATACCAGAAGCGGATTGCCCTTAAGGTCTTTTATCTTCTTCATATCTGATGTACCAACAATTCTGTTCACATCAATTTCCTCAGGATTCTCAATCCAGCGGATATGCTCGTATGGAAGCGGCTCAAGTCTGATATCAACACCGTATTCATTCTTAAGACGGTATTCGAGAACTTCAAACTGAAGGACACCAACAACGCCCACGATAATCTCTTCCATTCCTGTATTGAACTCCTGGAAAATCTGAATCGCACCTTCCTGTGCAATCTGGTTGATACCCTTAATGAACTGTTTTCTCTTCATAGTATCAATCTGTCTTACTCTTGCAAAATGTTCTGGTGCAAATGTAGGTATACCCTCAAATGCAAATTTCTTGTTAGATTTGCAGATAGTATCACCGATAGAGAATATTCCCGGATCAAATACACCGATAATATCTCCTGCATATGCCTCATCAACAATATGTCTCTCCTCCGCCATCATCTGCTGAGGCTGGCTGAGTCTTATCTTCTTGCCACCCTGTACATGGTTGGCTTCCATTCCGGCTTCAAACTTACCTGAACATATTCTCATGAAAGCAATTCTGTCTCTGTGTGCTTTATTCATATTAGCCTGAATCTTGAATACAAATGCTGAGAAATCCTCAGTAAATGGATCAATAACTCCCTGGTCAGACTTTCTTGGAAGCGGAGAAGTTGTCATTGATAAGAAATGCTCAAGGAAAGTCTGTACACCAAAGTTAGTAAGCGCTGAACCGAAGAATACCGGTGTAAGGTCACCAGCACTTATCATTTCCTGGTCAAACTCTGCACTTGCTCCGTCTAACAGTTCGATATCTTCCTGAAGCTTGTCGTAGAAAGCATCACCAATTCTGTCCTTAAGAACAGCCTCATCTGATGCGTCAACAATCTCAGTATCAACTTCCTTCTGACCATTCATGGCTGCCTTGAATAAAGAAACATTTTTCTCTTTACGGTCATATACGCCCTTGAATTCCTTACCGCAGCCGATAGGCCAGTTAATTGGGCATGTAGCAATTCCAAGTACGCTCTCAATCTCATCAAGAAGTTCAAATGGGTCATTAGCCTCTCTATCCATCTTATTGATAAATGTAAATATAGGAATGTGTCTCATAACACATACTTTAAAAAGCTTGATAGTCTGTTTCTCAACACCCTTAGAAGCGTCAATAACCATGACCGCGGAATCTGCTGCCATAAGAGTTCTATAAGTATCCTCGGAGAAATCCTCATGTCCCGGAGTATCAAGGATATTAATACAGTAGCCTTCGTAGTTAAACTGAAGAACTGAAGAAGTTACCGAAATACCTCTTTCCTTCTCAATCTCCATCCAGTCAGAAACCGCATGCTTGGCAGTCTTCTTACCCTTTACAGAACCTGCAAGGTTAATAGCTCCTCCATAAAGCAGGAACTTCTCTGTTAATGTTGTCTTACCAGCATCCGGGTGAGAGATAATGGCAAATGTCCTTCTTTTCTTAATTTCACTTTCTAAACTCACTGTTTTACTCCTTTATAACATAATACAAAACATAAGCCTGTGATGCGTCTGGGCTTCACAGGCTTACTCTAATCAATAGTCTTGGAATTATTCACGGTTAAGACCGAACTTGTATGAAACCTCAGACTTATCATCAATTCTTCTGAAAATGTTGACTACTCTGTCCATAACCGGTTCAAAATCTTCCTCATTCTCAACTTCAACAGTAACAACCTGTCCATCTTCCTTAATAACTGCGTCCTTAACAAGTGCTAATGCCTTGATATCTTCCTCAGTCTGGGCAACCTGCTCAGGTGTTGTTAACATCTTTGATTTACTCTTATACTTAACAGCGTATGTTCTTGTCATCATATCCTCCTATTGGCTTTTCGTAGCAATATAATCTCATATGTCATTCTATTATATAACATGTTTTGAGATTATGCAATGTTTACTTTTCCCTTGTCTTTTTTACTAAGTGTTCACAACAACAGCAGACGACAGAAAATAAAACTGTCCCCAAAGTTATTACAATAAATTCTTTTATACCATATTCTCTCTGTCCATATCTTAATTCATCATATACAAACCATACTCCCATATGAGTTAAATATATGTACTTACTCACCTCACGAATCTCTTTTTGCAATATATTAGATTTTATTCTAATACTTCTAATGACATCAAATAATAATACTGAAGACAATATATATAAAAACTGCTTTAATACTGTCTCTTATACACATCTGACGCTGCCGACGACTTCATAG
>ERZ1027225.434-NODE-434-length-19685-cov-6.783342_pt1 | contig 19685 bp, 13 predicted proteins | sample MGYA00519479_ERZ1027225 | MGnify/ENA primary metagenome ERZ1027225 (study PRJEB26926, sample SAMN06164471) | human gut metagenome | biome: ENVO:00009003; feature: ENVO:2100002; material: ENVO:00002003 | host: Homo sapiens | place: USA | collected 2012 ... | reverse complement strand
GGGGAGGCTTTGGCAGTCCCCGCAAAGTGAACGGTTTCGCCAGAGGCTCCCCTACTAGGGGAGCTGTCGAGCGCTAACGAGACTGAGAGGTTGTACTAAGACGGGCCTGCCCGTGTGCGTGGCTGATGATGAAGAGGCTGCTCCTGTTCTTTGAGACGAGAGGAATAAAACGATGATCACCACTGATGAACTGAAAGTACAGCTGGCTGAATACCACACCGCTGTAAAGGACTTGGAGGAGGCGCTGGCCATCGACGCTTCCCGCAAGCGCGTGCAGGAGCTGGAGCACACCATGTCCCGCCCCGGCTTCTACGACGACGCTGAGCTGAGCAAGAAGGTCTTCGACGAGGTGGGCGACCTGAAGGGCAAGCTGACCCGCTTCGAGAAGCTGCAGGGCCTGTACGATGACGCAGAGACCATGCTGGTCATGCTGGACGAGGAGTACGACCCCGAGATGGTGCCGGAGGCCGAAGAGGCCGTCAACGCCGTGGGCAAGGCTGTGGACGAGCTGCAGCTGATGACCATGCTGAACGGTGAGTACGACCACAGCAACGCCATCCTGACCTTCCACGCAGGCACCGGCGGCACCGAGGCACAGGACTGGGCCGAGATGCTCTACCGTATGTACAACAAGTGGGCGCAGGCTCACGGCATGACCGTCGAGGTCCTGGATTATCAGGACGGCGACGAGGCCGGCATGAAGAGCGCTTCCATGATGGTCAAGGGCGCCAACGCCTACGGCCTGCTCAAGAGCGAGAACGGCGTCCACCGTCTGGTGCGCGTCTCTCCCTTTGACGCCAACGCCCGCCGTCAGACCAGCTTTGCTTCGCTGGAAGTCATGCCCGAGCTGGACAACACCATCCAGGTGGACATCCGCCCCGAGGACATCGAGATGCAGGTCTACCGCTCCTCCGGTGCCGGCGGCCAGCACATCAACAAGACTTCTTCCGCTGTCCGACTCATCCATAAGCCCACCGGCATCGTGGTCAACTGCCAGACCCAGCGCAGCCAGTTCCAGAACCGCGACTACGCGATGGAAATGCTGAAGGCAAAGCTGTACCAGATCGCCAAGCAGCAGCACATGGATAAGATCGACGACATCAAGGGCGTCCAGAACGAGATCGCATGGGGCCACCAGATCCGCTCCTACGTCTTTATGCCCTACACGATGGTCAAGGACCACCGCACCAACTACGAGACCGGCAACGTGGACGCTGTCATGGACGGCGACCTCGACGGCTTCATCTTCGCTTACCTCAAGGCTGCAAGCCGTGGTGAGCTGCAGGATACCTAAAATCAGAGCATAACAAAAACGTCTGTACTTCGTTTGGAGGTACAGACGTTTTTCTTTTTATTCGAGGTCGCCGAGTATCCCCGGCCAGAGGGCTTCCTCCTGCCGCATGGCGACGAAGCAGCAGTCGAGGTACATCTTGTTTACGGCAGCGACGATGGTACCGCGCAGCAGACGCTTTTCGTCGGCGGCATCCGGGTCGAGGCCGCAGATGGTGCTGCTGGCACCGAAGATGTAGGGCAGGCAGTTCTCCACCTCGTCGCAGAAGTAGTCGTAGGCTTCGGCGGCGGTGCAGTGAGCCCGCTGCATCTGGAACAGGGTGTCGATGTTTTCCAGCGAGAGGACATTTTTAGACAATACGATATAGATGAGAGAAGCCAGCTGTTCGCGGGAATACTTCTTTTTGACGGGGTGGGAGATGACTCCTTTCTTGACGTAGTTGCTCACCATGGAGGGGGTGAGCTCCACCCCGGGGAAGCCCCGGAAGCAGCTGTTGACGAGCTGCACGGTCTGGTCGAGATACAGCCCCACGGAGGGCAGCTCCCGGTAGCGCGGCAGGGAAAACCCGGCGGCGCAGGCCGTGACACGGCGTTTCATTTCCTGATTCATGGTGGTAGTATAGCGCATTTTTGAGTCGGGGTCAACCGTTTATGAAAATGACGTTAACAATTTTACAAATCGCTTGACAGGTTTTTGAAAAACTGATATAGTGGACTCATCGAACGTAAAAAAATGCGGCGGACACCCGCCGGAATGGAGATAGATGGAAATGAAACGAATCGTTGTGGACTCTTCTGCCAGCCTGTATCAGCTGGACGGCATTGATTTTGCTGCTGTGCCTCTGAAGATCGTGACCGACGAGAGGGAATACCTCGACGACGGCACGCTGAACGCCGTGGAAATGGCGACTACCCTGCGCACCTATAAGGGCAAGACCAGCACCTCCTGCCCCAACATCGGCGACTGGCTGGAGGCTTATGAGGGCGCAGATGAAATTTATGCCATCACCATCACCGGCACCCTGTCGGGCAGCTGCAACGCCGCCCAGCTGGCCGCAGAAGAGTATCAGGCAGAGCACCCGGGTGCTCAGGTCTTTGTGCTGGACAGCCTGTCTGCCGGCCCGGAACTGGTGCTGCTGGCAGAGCATATCCGTGCGCTCATCGAAGAGGGCAGGGACTTTGACGAGGTGTGCGAAGAGATGCTGCGCTACCGTCACCACACCCATCTGCTGTTCTCGCTGGAATCGCTGGCGAATCTGGCCCGGAATGGCCGGGTGAAGCCCGCTGTGGCTGCTGTGGCGCGGATGCTCAACATCCGGGTCATCGGCAAGGCCAGCGATGTGGGCGAACTGGACGTCCTCTGCAAGACCCGCGGCGAGCACGGCGCTCTCGAGCGCATCGTGCTGGAGCTCAAAGGCCACGGCTACACCAACGGCAAGGTCATCATTGCCCACTGCGGCAACCCCGCCGCCGCCGAGCGCCTGATGCACATGGTGCGGGCTGTCTTCGAGGGCGCACAGGTGCGGGTGACCGAGTGCGGCGGCCTGTGCAGCTACTACGCCGAGCTGGGCGGCCTCATGGTGGGCTTCGAGGACGCGGACGCCTGAGCTTGAAATCTCCGCATCTCTGCGCTATACTATTCCCATAAAAATGCTGCCGAAAGGCAGCGGGGGAGGCGCAGATGTTCTTTCGGCTGCCGGTCGTACGGTTCTTCAATCGTGTCATCAACAGGGCCACGGTCACAGTGGCCCTTGTTTTGCTGCAGATCGGCTGGCTGCTCTGGGCCTTCTTCTCCCTCACCGCCGGAAAGGTGTGGGTGAATGCGGGGCTGAATGTCCTCAGCCTCTTCATCACCCTCTACCTCGTGCGGAAGGACGAGAACAGCGACTATAAGATCATCTGGCTCGTCCTCATCGGCATGATGCCGCTGCTGGGCGGTGCGCTCTATCTGGCCTTCGGCAACAAGGCCCCTGCCAAGCGGATGCGCCAGCGGATGCAGGCGGTGGAGCGCCAGCACACCGCCGACCTCGCCCAGCAGCCGGGCCAGACCGACGCCCTCGACCCCGCCAGCAGGGGACTGAGCCGGTATGTTTCGGAGTACGGGCCATACCCCGCATGGAAAAACTCCACGGCAAAATATTACCCCTGCGGTGAGGCCATGTACCCTGACCTGCTGGCCGACCTCGAAAAGGCAGAGCGGTTCATCTTCCTCGAGTTCTTCATCGTCCGCACCGGCAAGATGTGGAAGGGGGTAGAGGACATCCTTGTCCGCAAGGCGGCGCAGGGGGTGGATGTCCGGCTCATCTACGACGATTTCGGCAGTCTGCTGGGCCTGCCTTCGGATTTCGTGGTGCAGATGGAGCGGGCGCATATCCGCTGCATCCCGTTCAACCCGGTGGTGCCGCTGGTGTCGCTGGTCATGAATCACCGCGACCACCGGAAGATCGTGGTCGTGGACGGAAATACAGCCTATACGGGCGGCATCAATCTGGCCGACGAGTATATCAATGAAGAAGAGCGGTTCGGCTACTGGAAGGACGCAGCTCTCCGCACCGAGGGCGCGGCGGTCTGGAACTTCACGGTGATGTTCCTTGACCACTGGAACGCCTTCCGCCCCAGCGAGGAGGATTATGCGCCCTTTATGCCTCAGGCTGAGTCCCTGTCTGCCCAGTCGGACGGAGTGATACAGCCCTACGGGGACAGCCCGCTGGACGAAGAGGCTCTGGCCGAGACGGTCTACCTGAATATCATCAATCAGGCCCAGCGGTATGTCTATATCTATACGCCCTACTTCGCGGTGGGCGAGACCATGCTGGAAGCCCTCAAGGCAGCGGCAAAGCGGGGCGTGGACGTCCGGCTGGTGCTGCCGGGCATCCCGGACAAGAAGCTCATCTTCCGGCTGACCCGCTCCTATTATGTGCCGCTGCTCCGGGCGGGGGTGCGCATCTACGAGTTCACGCCCGGCTTCCTCCACGCCAAGTGCTACGTCAGCGATGACCGCGCCGCCGTGGTGGGCAGCATCAACATGGATTACCGCAGCTTCTTCCTCCACTTTGAGTGCGGGGCGCTGCTGCTCTATAACAGTCAGGTCATTGCTCTGCGGGACGATGTGCTTCACACCCTGCCAGAGTGCCGGGAAGTGCAGCTGGCCGACTGCCGCACCTCGCTGGCCGGGACGCTGCTGGACAGTGTGCTCCGCCTGCTGAGCCCGCTGATGTGAGTGATACTGTGGTGGAATAAGTGGCAAAATTCCATAAATTAAATGATATATCGTTCAATATTGATTGTTTGCCAACCTGGCAAAGTTCTCCTGATTGGCAAACTACCTACTTTGCCAGCAAGCCTTAAGTTTGCCAACGTGGCAAAGTTTGATTTGTGACGATAACACGCTGGTATTTTGGAACTTTGCCAGATAACACGTCGGTCTCAGAGCACAGTTGTAAATTTTCTGTGCGGTGCTTGACTTTTGCGGGGAATCGCATATAATAAAGATGGTAAATGTGGAAGCCAATATGTCATTGGCACACCCAAAAGGAAAAGACCCCCTCCCGGAGCGGCAATCTCCGAAAGGGGGTCCTTTTTAGTGCTTACGGCCCGTCAGCCATCCGTCAAGCCACTTGCAGATATAGTGAGAAGCTACATTTGCTGCGACGGACAGGATAAATGTGGAAATATACGCCATTGGACAACACCTCCCTTCCCATAAAACTGGGCGGGGTAGGCCGCAGGACAAGTATAACACAGTTTCCAACAAAAAGATACATAAATAAATAGACTCCTGTCGGGCTATACTACTCCCAAAGAGATGAAAGGGAGCGTAACGCTTATGACACAGAGACAAAAAGCTCTTCTGAGCTGTGCCGTGGCGGCGGCACTGCTGCTGTCCGGCTGCCGCAAAGGCAACAGCAATTCCGGCAGCATGAACAGTTCGAACGCCATGTCCGGCTCGTCCGGCAGCGCCAGCACCACCCAGACCGGCGGCTGGAAGACCGGCCTCGGCATCCTGACCGAGGCCTCCGACGAGGCCCGCACCGGCACCATCCATACCATCGCCGCCGCCGTCCTGCTGGACGGGGACGGCAAGCTGGCCGACGTGATGCTGGATGAGCTGGAAGTGGAAGTTACCGCCGACGGCAAAGGCGTCGTCACCATGCCCACCGACTACCGCACCAAGCGCCAGAAAGGGGACGACTACCCGCTGGCAGCGGCATCTTCGCTGAAAAAGGGCTGGGCCGAGCAGGCCGATGACTTCGCCGACTACCTCACCGGCATGACGCCCGAGCAGGCATCCATGCTGGAAACGGATAAGGACGGCAAGGCTGTGGACGCCGACCTGCTGTCCGGCTGCACCATCCGGGTGGATAAGTACCGCGACGCGGTGGCGAAAGCCTGCACGAATGCGTCCGCCCTCGGCGCGGCGAAGGGCGACCGGGTGAGCCTCGGTGTGGAGGCGGAGAATGCCTCTTCGGACATCACCGCCACCGACGACAAGGATGTGAACGCAGAAGTTGACCTTACCGTCGTGGCCCTGACTCTGGATGCCGATGGCCGTGTGACAAGCGCCATCGGCGACATGGCAGAGCCTGCGCTGACCATCGCGGCAGACGGCGGCGTCACCGCTCCGGACACCGTCCGCTCCAAGCTTGAGCTGGGCGACAGCTACGGGATGCGGAACGCATCCAGCCTCGGCAAGGAGTGGTACGAGCACAGCGAGGGCTATTGCAGCTACCTCAAGGGCAAGACTGAGAAAGAGGTGGCGGACATCCCTGCCGACGGCTCGGACGCCGACCTCGCGGCCCTCTGCACCATCTCCATCGACGCCCTGCAAAAGGCCGCAGGGGATGCGTTTGAGAATGCGTCATTATAAATTGAACGGAAAGTCTGACCGTCACCGTGAGGTGGCGGTTTTCTTTTTGTCCTTTGTACAAATACACCGAAAACCCTATCGGAAAGGGGCAGTCTGCGGGCAAAATGCGAAAAAATCGGTTTTCCTCTTGCAAAACGGGGCAAAACGCGCTATTCTATAGTCACAGTTTAACAATTTAGCATGGTAAAGCGGTAAAACGAAGCGCTGCTTCTGCTGAAACTGAGGGAGGAAATTACAACATGAAACGTCTGGTATCTGCTTTTCTGGCCGGTGCGATGGCACTGAGCCTTGCCGCCTGCGGCGGTTCTGCATCCACTTCCACGGCTGCTTCTTCTGCCGCCGCCTCTGCCGCCCCGGCAAGCTCCGTGGCTGCTGACAGCGACCTGGCTTACATCCAGTCCAACGGCAAGATGGTCATCGGCTACACCGTCTATGAGCCGATGAACTACACCGATGCCGACGGCAACTTCACCGGTTTCGATACCGAGCTGGCCACCGCTGTCTGTGAGAAGCTGGGTGTCGAGCCGGAGTTCGTGGAGATCAACTGGGACACCAAGGAGACCGAGCTGGCTGCAAAGAGCATCGACTGCATCTGGAACGGCCTGACCCTGACCGATGACCGCGAGGAGAACATGGCCTGCACCAAGCCCTACGTCAAGAACGCCCAGGTCGTCGTGGTGAAGGACGGCACCGACTACACCTCCACCGCCGACCTCATCGGCAAGACCGTGGTGGCCGAGGCTGGCTCTGCCGGTGAGACCACCATCACCGAGAACGCCGACCTGTCTCAGGCTGATTTCATCTCCAAGGCTGTTCAGACCGACTGCCTGATGGAAGTCGCCGCCGGTACTGCTGACGCCGCCATCCTCGACCTGACTCTGGCTTCTGCCATGATCGGCGAGGGTACCGACTATGCAAACCTCAAGATGGTGGATGAGCTGAACGTCGAGGAGTACGGCGTGGCCTTCCGCAAGGACAGCGACGTGGCCGAGGCTGTGGACAACGCTTTCGACGAGCTGAAGGCTGACGGCACCATGCAGACTCTGGCTGACAAGTACGGCCTGACTCTGGCTGAGTAACTTACATTATAAACGGATAGGTGTAGTGATTCTGTGACTGTGATTTTGGAGCGTCTGACCGGCGCATTTGCGCTCAACTGTGAGCTGTTCTTTCTGACCTTGCTGTTTTCGCTGCCGCTGGGCCTTGTGGTGGCCTTTGGCTCCATGAGCCGGTGCGCACCGCTGCGGGGCGTCGTCAAGACCTTCGTGTGGGTCATCCGCGGCACGCCGCTGATGCTCCAGATCATCGTCATCTACCTTGGCCCCGGCCTGCTGGGTATGACCAACCCCTGGCCCTCCGGCTCTTCGGGCCGTCTGGTGGCGGCGGTGGTGGCTTTCGCCATCAACTACGCCTGCTACTTCTCTGAGATCTACCGCGGCGGCATCGAGGCTGTGCCGAAAGGCCAGACCGAGGCCGGTCAGGTGCTCGGCATGACCAAGAGCCAGATCTTTTTCAAGGTCACGCTCCTGCAGGTCGTCAAGCGCATCCTGCCCCCGATGGGCAACGAGGTCATCACGCTGGTGAAGGATACCTCGCTGGCGAATGTCATCGCCAACAAGGAGATCATCATGATGGCAAAGGAGTACAGCGCCAAGGGCCTCATCTGGCCGCTGTTCTCCACCGCGATTTTCTTCCTCGTCTTTGTCGGCGCACTCACCCTGCTGCTGGACTGGGCCGAGAAAAAGATGGACTATTTCCGCTGCTAAGGAGGATACTGAATTATGGCATTACTCGAAGCCTCCGGCATCGGGAAGAATTTCGGCGAGACGAAAGTTCTCAAGGACATCTCGCTCACACTGGAACAGGGCGAGGCGCTGGCGATCATCGGCTCGTCCGGCTCGGGCAAGACGACGCTGCTGCGCTGCCTGAATTTCCTTGAGCGTCCCGACACCGGCGTCATCAGGGTGAACGGCGAGACCATGTGGGACGCCGCCGACCCTGCCACCCAGCGGGAGAGCGAGGTGCGGAAAAAGCGCCTCCACTTCGGCCTCGTGTTCCAGAACTTCAACCTCTTCCCCCAGTACACCGCGCTGGAAAACGTGATGCTGGCGGGGGAGCTTCTGGCAAAGGAGCAGCCCGACTACAAGGCCAACAAAAAGGCCATCCACGCCCAGCTGGAAGCACAGGCCCGTGACCTGCTGGCCCAGATGGGCCTGTCGGAGCGGGCAGGCCACTACCCCCACCAGCTTTCCGGCGGCCAGCAGCAGCGGGTGGCCATCGCCCGCGCACTGGCGCTCCACCCGGACATCCTCTGCTTCGATGAGCCCACCAGCGCCCTTGACCCGGAGCTGACCGGCGAAGTCCTCCGTGTCCTGCGGGACCTCGCCGACCGAAAGACCACCATGATCATCGTCACCCATGAGATGCACTTCGCCCGCGACGTGGCCGACCGCATCCTATTCATGGACGGCGGCGTCGTGGTGGAGGAAGGCCCGGCCCGCCAGCTCATCGACCACCCCCAGGAGGAGCGCACCAAGCAGTTTTTGGCGCACTACTCTGAATAAGACAGGCTATGGCCCTCCCCGCTCGGGAGGGCTTTTTTGCGCCACTCACGCCGAAAACACCACGATTCGCGCAGTTTTTATTTACATTCTCCGGATTTTTTGGTAAGCTTGTATCGAAAAAGGCGGATTCTTCAAAAGACGAACAGACCAAAGGAGGACAGACTATGAGACTGAAGAGCGCACTCCGGCGGGGCGTGGCCACCGCCGTCATCGCGGGCATCGTGGTGAGTTCCGGCATCCCGGCCTATGCGGCCCGGTGGGACATCGCCAACGGCGACATCACCGTGAAAGCGGGCGACGCCGAAGGAAAGAACAAGGTCTCACAGGGCGAGACCATCGACAAGGACGACACCAACACCGTCATCACCGGCGAGTCGGATAAGAACACCGTCACCATCGACACTTCCAAGGGCGACGTGGACGTCACCTTCGACGACCTGAAGATCGACGTCAGCGGCAAGAAGGAGGGGGATGGCAGCGATGACAGCCCTGTCCAGGAGAGCAAAGCCGCCGTCACCGTGCAGGGCGACCACGATGCGGCCATCGAGCTGGACGGCGACAACGAGCTGAAGAGCGGCGACTACAATGCGGGCCTCGAAAAGAACGGCCATGAGTCGGAGGGAACGCTGACCATCAAGGACGACAAGGGCAAGGACGGCTCCCTCACCGCTGAGGGCGGCTTCGGCGGCGCAGGCATCGGCGGCGGCATCGAGAGCACCGGCAGCAACATCACCATCCGGGGCGGCACCATCGAGGCTGTGGGCGGGAGCAACGCGGCAGGCATCGGCGATGGTGCAGGCCGCGCGTCGGACGACACCGACGACCCGAACCCGGGAGACCTCTACATCTGCGGCGACGCCGAGGTGACGGCCAAGGCGGGAAGCCAGATGACGGACGCCAAGGCCCCGGCCATCGGCGGCAGCTACGGCGAAGTACCCACGGAGAACCTTTCTGACGATGAACATAAGGTGACGGGAGGACGGCTGACCCGTCTGAACGCGGACGGCACCGTGATGGAGGGGATGGGCTACGACTACACCTCCACCCCCAAGCCCCAGCCGGACGACGACGAGGACGACGATGATGATGACGTCCCGCCCCCGGCACAGGAGAACGCTCCCGAACCCCTGCCCGGCGGCATGGTGGTGGGCGGCTTCTTTTCCAGCCGGGTCACCATCCAGCGGCTGGACCCTGCTTTGGCCATTATTGAGAGCACCGACCCCATGGTCGGCAGCGTAAAGGCCGGCGACGCCGGAGAGGTCCTCACCCCGGGGGGTGTGGTGCTTATTGAGAGCGCCGCTCCCCGCTCCACCGTCACCACCGACATCTCCAGTCTCCGGGAGGACGGCGTGGAGGACATCTTCTTCCGCTATGAGGACACCATGACCCACTATAGCGTGGACAAGATGGCCGACGCGGCGGGCGAGGACGCTGACGTGGAGCTGAAGCAGAACAGGGAGGACATCAGCCTCCGGCTGGACGGCGAAACGCGGGACGACCTGTCGGAGCGCTATCTGGAGTGGGTGCCGGTGCAGACGCCAGAGCCGCAGGAGTGGCTGATATTGACCCACGAACTCGCGAAAAAAAGGGACGACCGCCCGAGTTTGGATTGGTGGCTCGAGCCTGAGAGAGAGGAAACGGTAGAGCAAAAAACGAGTGAAGAACTCAGACGTGAACTCGACGAATTACTGAAACAAGAGCGGGAGATGGGCTTCCAATTTGCGAAAAAAAGGGACGACCTCCCGAGTTTGGATTGGTGGCTCGAGCCTGCGAGAACGGAAACGCCGAGAATCGGGCTTGAGGAGACCCTGAAACAGCTGGCTTCCCGATTTGAGGCCATCGCTCCCGAGGAGGATAAGCCACGGCTTTTCCTGCTGGAAACCACCGTCCCGGATGGCACAAAGTATACCAATCTGTTGGAGAGTGACCTGCGGAGCTATGCCGACCTTGGTGACGACTGGGACGACCTGCCGGATACCCAGGGTGAGATAAAGCTCTGGATACCGGAGGACTTGGGGCAGCCCAAAGAAATAAGCATCTCAAAGGAGAGCCTCTGAGCCGCAGCGACGGCATTGCATGATACACAGAACGAAAGGAGATGTACTATGAGACTGAAGAGCGCACTCCGGCGGGGCGTGGCCGCCGCCGTCATCGCGGGCATCGTGGTGAGCTCCGGCATCCCGGCCTATGCGAAAACATGGAACATCGCCGACGGCGACATTACGGTCAAAGGTGCGAGCGATGAAAGCGGAAACTATAACAATGTCAAGCAGGGTGAAAAGGATTTCGAGAAGGATGAGGGGGAGACCGTCATCACCGGCGAGTCGGATAAGAACACCGTCACCATCGACACCTCCGAGGGCAACGTGGACGTCACCTTCGACGACCTGAAAATTGACGTCAGCGGCAAGAAGGAGGGGGACGGCAGCGATGACAGCCCAGTCGATGCGGGCAAAGCCGCCGTCACCGTGCAGGGTGACCACGATGCCGCCATCGAGCTGGACGGCGCCAACGAGCTGAAGAGCGGCAGCCACAATGCGGGCCTCGAGAAGAATGGCCATGAGTCCTCCGGCAAGCTGACCATCAAGGACGACAACGACACCAAAGGCTCCCTCACCGCCGAGGGCGGCAAAGACGGCGCAGGCATCGGCGGCGGCTACGAAAGCGGTGCCGGAAACATCGAGATCACCGGCGGCACGGTAGAAGCCGTGGGCGGCGAGGGTGCTGCCGGTATCGGCGGCGGTGTGTACGGCCCGGGCCGCGACATCGAGATTTCCGGCGGCAAGGTGTCGGCCACGGGCGGCAGCTACAGCGGCGACCCCCGCCCCGGCGCGGCAGGCATTGGCGACGGCGCGGGTACGGAGAAAGACGAGATAGACCCGAACGCACCCAGCAACCCCAATCACATCTATATCTCCGGCGACGCTGAGGTGGAGGCCAAGGCAGGCGCAAGCACCGGCGGCAAAACTGCGGCCATCGGCGGCGGCCTAGTCGGCGAGATTTCCAATGACGCCCTCTCCAACGACGACCACAAGGTGACGGGCGGCAGTCTGACCCGCTACGACCCCGACGGGAAGAAGATGGAGGACTACAGCTACGACAGGCGGACGCCCTCCCAGCCGGAGCAGCCGGGCAAGCCGGACAAGCCGGAGCAGCCGGATAAGCCGGAACAGCCCGATGATACCGAGAACGACGACGAGGACGACGCTCCGGACACGCAGACCGGCGAGGTGCCGGACCGTGTGAAGCAGATGTACGAGGCCGTCGGCGTGATCACCCATCTGGATGGCACACAGGAGCTTGGTGACGTGACCACGGCGGAGTATGACCCGGTCAACAGGGTCCTGAGCTTCGATGCCCATGGTTCGGTCTTTCGGATGACAGGCGACTCGCTGCGGGAGCTTGCAAAGGAGGTCCATGAGCTTCGCATCCGGTTCCTTGATGGGGAAGGACGGGAAATGGAGGCCGTCATTCCGCTGGTCCGGATAAAAGATCTGGTCGGCGTGAATGGTGCGTTCGAACTCGAGCTGTCCCAGGAAGGGCTTTATCGGTTCTATGTTATCGGGCAGACGGGATATGATAGAAAAACATTCTCGGATGAGACCGCCCTGCGCCGAAACGGCAGGGAACTGGTCCTCGTGTACCGCGTTGGCGATGAGGAGCAGAAAGCGCAGGAGACCGCCCGGGTGGAGGAAGCGATCGCCCGCCGTAAACAGGAGAAAAAGCAATGGGGAACTGTCCTCTCCGGTCGGGAAAGCAGCTCCCTGAGCGGACTGCCCGAGCTGACTCAGCCGGGAACGGACACCGTCGGCGGCGTGACCGACTCCATCGCAGACCCGAAGGTCACCGACATGGGCTCCATCACGGTTCGTCTGCCCGGGAAGTCCGCCCCGGACCAGACGGTGTGGAAGACATTTACCGGTAACATTGTGAAGTTCGCGGGCGGCAAGCAGGACGTCACGCATGACGATTCGGCTGACATCGTGAAGCTCGTGAGCGGGAAGCAGGACAGCAAGAAGGACGACCCGGCCTCCTCCGTCGGTGACCTCAGCGGCCTCCAGACTCTCTCGCCGGACAGCCTCACCACGGTCCAGCAGCCGGAGACAATCGGTCAGCAACCGGAGACAATCGGTCAGCAGCCGGAAACAGGCGGATGGGTAACGGACAGTCAGGGTGACTGGGTGTGGAAGCCGGGCAAGGATGACAGTCGGCCGCCGGATTTGGGAGGAAATTGGGAGACAAGCAAATGGATGGGGCGCAGCGACTATTGGTGGGAGTGGCAGCCGGTGCAGGAGGGCGATCAGTTATATTGGAAACCAATCCTGCAGACACGGATCAGGGATCATGCTTGGTGGAATCCCTTTTATGACTCTGCATGGATGTACGATTATGAAGGCTGAGAGCGCGCGCTGAGAGGGAGTGCAGCAGGAGGGTCCTGCGCAGGGGCAGACCTGCCGCCCACTGCGCACAATCACCAAAAACCACCGATAGAAAATAGCAATGTTGTACGAAGAAATCTGAGAAAAACCCCTTGCAAAATCACGATAAGCTGAGTATAATACCATTCATGAAACGCAAAACGTCCTGCCCCTCGTCCGGCAGGGCGTTTTTGTCGGTAAAGATCCGGCAAAGAAATGTTAAGTGACCGCCCGGGGAGGGGCTTTGTATGACAAAAGACATGACACAGGGCAGCCCGCTCAAGCTCATCCTTGCCTTTGCGGTGCCGCTGATGCTGGGCAGTCTGTTCCAGCAGTTCTACAATCTGGCCGATACCATCATCGTGGGCCGTTTCGTGGGCGTGGATGCGCTGGCGGCGGTGGGCAGCGTGGGCGGCCTGAACTATCTGGTGCTGGGCTTCGTCAACGGCATCGCCTGCGGCTTCTCCATCCCCATCTCGTGGACCTTCGGCGCGAAGGATTACAGAGAGATGCGGCGCTACACCGCCAATACCGTCTGGCTGAGCCTCTTTTTCGCCGTCGTGCTCACGGTGGTGACGGTGGCCCTGACCCGGGCGGTGCTGGTCTGGACCAACACCCCCGACAACATCATCGACATCGCGGACATCTACATCCGCACCATCTTCTGGGGCATCCCCTTCACCCTGCTGTACAACGTCACCAGCGCCCTCATGCGCGCGCTGGGCGACAGCAAGCGGCCGCTCTATTTCCTGCTGGTGGCCAGCGTGCTGAACATCGGCCTCGACCTGCTCTGCATCCTCATCTTCCGGATGGGGGCGTTCGGCGCGGCCTTCGCTACCGTGTTCAGTCAGGCGGTGGCGGGCATCGGCAGTCTCATCTACATCGGCCGCCACTACCCGGAGCTGAAATGGAGCAGGGAAGAGGGCCGTCTGAGCGCCAGCCACTGCCTCAAGCTCTGCAACATGGGCATCCCTATGGGCCTGCAGTGCAGCATCACCGCCATCGGCAGCGTCGTGCTGCAGGGCGCGGTGAACGGTCTGGGTAGCAGCATCGTGGCCGCGCAGACCGCAGGCAGCAAGGCCGCCCAGTTCCTCTCGGTGCCGCTGGAGAGCATCGGCACCGCCATGACCACCTACGCCAGCCAGAATATGGGCGCTCACGACCTCAAGCGTGTGGACCGGGGCGTCAATACCGCGCTGGGCATTGGCTGCGTCTACAGTGTGGCATCCTTCCTCATCCTGCGTGTGCTGGATGTGCCGCTCATCAGCCTCTTCCTCGAGAGCAGCGAGGTGGAGATCATGGCGAATGCCCGCAGCTTCATCTTCTGGAACAGCGTGTTCTACATCCCGCTGGCTGTCCTCATCATCTACCGCTACACCATCCAGGGCCTGGGCTATTCCAGCCTTGCCATGTTCGCGGGCGTGGCCGAGATGGTCGCCCGTGCCATGGTGGGCTTCTGGTTCGTGCCGCTCTGGGGCTACTTTGCGGCCTGCATCGCCAGCCCTGTGGCATGGTTCTTCGCCTGCTTCTTCCTCATCCCGGCCTACTTTGCAGTGCGCAAGCGCCTGACGAAGGAGCTTGCCGCAGCGCGGGTGGAGGATTGACCCTCGCCTACAGCTCCCCTTCGGGGGAGCTTTTGTTGTATTTACAAATCCCCCCAAAACCGCTATACTATATATAGTTGTGTCAAAACGAGGAGGCGGGACGATGGAGCAGGAGCTGGAACGGCTGGAAGGCACGGTAGAGGACATCATCTACCTGAACGAGGACAACGGCTACACCGTGTTCGAGGTGTCGGGCGGCGGTGTCGTCACCGTTGTGTGCGGCGTGGTGGGAGAGCTCCACGCCGGTGAGAGCGTCGTCTGCCGGGGCAGGTACGAGAACCACGCCACCTATGGCCGACAGTTCCACGCACAGGAGTGCGAGACGGATATGCCCAAAGACCTCGAGGCCGTCTACGCCTTCCTCGCCAGCCGGTCGCTGCCCTACATCGGGGCTCGGACGGCGGATAAGATCATTGACAAATTCGGCGCGGCGGCGCTGGAAGTTATCGCCAACGACCCCGCCCAGCTCACCCTCATCCCGGGCATCTCGGCGGACAAGGCCGACCGCATCCAGCAGGAGTTCAAGCGGATGTTCGGAATGCGGGAGCTCATCGCCTATCTGGCTCAGTTCGAGATCAGCCCCCGCCGGGCGATGGAGGTCTTCCGCACCTTCGGGCCGGGGGCCATGCAGGCCATCCAGCAGAACCCCTACCTGCTGTGCGGGGAGCCGCTGCAGCTGGACTTCCGCCATGCCGACAGCATCGCCCAGTATTACCAGATGGCAGGGGACTGCGCCCAGCGGCTGGAAGCCGCCCTTCTGCGCACCCTGCGCCACAACGCCGGCAATGGCCACACCTGTCTGCCCCGGGCGCAGCTGCTGGAAACGGCGTCGAATTTCATCCACCAGCCCCCCGAAAAGCTGGCGGCGGCGCTGGACAGCTGCATCCAGACCGGGAAACTGGCGGTGCGGATGTTCGACGGCACACCGTATATTTATCTGCCGGATCTGCTGGCTGCAGAGCAGGACATCGCCGACCGTCTGGCCATGCTGACCAAGCGTGGGAAGCAGACGGCCCACGGCCTCGACAAGAACATCCAGATTCTGGAACTGGCGCAGGGCTTTGCTTACGCGCCGCTCCAAAAAGAAGCCATTCGCAAGGCCATGACCGAGAACTGCCTTGTCCTCACCGGCGGCCCCGGCACCGGCAAGACCACCACGGTCAACGCCATCCTGCAGCTGCTCGAGAACGAGGCCGAACGGGTAGCCCTCTGCGCTCCCACAGGCCGCGCCGCCAAGCGTCTGAGCGAGCTGACGGGCCGGAAAGCCTCCACCATCCACCGCCTGCTGGAAGTGGACTACACCGGCGGTGTGGTCAGCTTCATCCACAATGACAAGAATCTGCTCAAGTGCGACGTCGTTATCCTCGACGAGATGAGTATGGTGGACGTCAAGCTGTTCCAGGCCCTCATTGCGGCACTGCGGTACAGCTGCCGTATTATTATGGTAGGCGACGCCGACCAGCTGCCCAGCGTCGGCCCGGGCAATATCCTCGGCGAGATCATCCGCTCCGGGCTGGTGCCGACGGTCTGCCTCAACGAGATATTCCGGCAGGCCGCTCAGAGCCTCATCGTGGAGAACGCCCACCACATCATCTCAGGCGAACCGCTGAAAAAGGGCGGAAAGACGGACGATTTCTTCTTCCTCGAAGCCGACGGCGACGCAGCCCAGAAGCTGGTCTGCGATCTTGTGACCACCCGCCTGCCCCGCAGCTACCAGTTCGACCCGGTGAAGGATATTCAGGTGCTCTGCCCCACGAAGCTCGGCCCCACCGGCACCCAGGCCCTCAACGCGGAGTTACAGGCCATGCTCAACCCGCCCAGGAAGGGCAAGCCGGAGCTGCAGAGCGCGGCCCGGGTCTTCCGGGTGGGGGACAAAGTGATGCAGGTGCGCAATAACTACGAGATAACGTGGCAGCGCATCGGCGGGGAACAGGGTGTGGGCGCCTACAACGGCGACATCGGCATCGTGGAGTCCATCGACGTGCGCAGCCGCTCCATGGTGGTGCGGATGGACGACCGGCGGCTGGTCTACCCGGCGGAGAACCTCAACGAGCTGGAAATTGCGTATGCCATCACAGTACACAAAAGCCAGGGCAGCGAGTTCCCGGCGGTCATCCTCCCGGCGGCGCAGGTGCCGCCCCGCCTGTGCTACCGCAACCTCTTCTACACCGGCGTCACCCGCGGGCGGAAGCTCTGCATCGTGGTGGGCCGGCGGGACGTGGTGAACCGGATGATGTCCAACATCCGCCAGAACCTGCGCTACAGCGGCCTGGCCGCCCTGCTGGCCCAGGCTCTGCCCCCGGAGCAGGAGAACCTTTAAGGGTTTCTTTTTGGATACACCTGTGTTATACTATAATGTGTTTTGATGACCCGCGCCCGGAGATGGGCGATGGAAATAGAGAATGGGCAGCAGAGAAAGGAAATATCACGATTATGGCACAGAATGACATCGGTATCGATCTTGGTACGACGACCATCATCATCGCGCAGGAGGGGCAGGGCGTCGTGCTCAACCAGCCCAGCGTGGTGGCGGTGGATACCCGCAAGAACTGCGTGCTTGAGGCCGGCGACAAGGCCCTTGCAATGGTGGGCCGCACGCCCAACTACATCTCCGCCATCTTCCCGCTGAAGGATGGCGTCATCAGCGACCACACCATGACCCGGGAGCTCATCTGCCGCTTCGTCAATCAGGTCTACAGCTCCCACATGGTCAAGCCCCGGGTGGCCGTCTGTGTGCCTGCCGCCATCACCGGCATCGAGAGCGACGCTGTGGTGGAGGCCGTCATGGCCGCCGGTGCGCGTCAGGTCTACCTCATTGATGAGCCTATCGCCGCAGCTCTCGGCTCCGGCATCGACATCACCGTGCCGGATGGCCGAATGATCATCGACATCGGCGGCGGCACCACCGACATCGCCGTGCTGAGCCTCGGCGGCAAGGTCAAGGCCACCAGCGTCCGCGTGGCCGGCAACCACTACGACGAAGAGATCCTGAAGTTCGTGCGCAACAAGTTCAGCATCGCCATCGGCCAGCGCACCGCTGAGAGCCTGAAAAAGAACGTGGCCTGCTGCCCCCAGAAGGCGGATTTCAACGAGACCATGGAGATCAAGGGCCGCAGCCTGCTCACCGGCCTGCCCGTGCGCGTCAATGTCTCCACCGCCGACCTCTACGAGCCGGTCATGCGCCTGAGCGAGCAGATCGGCACCGCCGCCCATCAGGTGCTGGAGAAGACTCCTCCGGAGCTGGCCGGAGACATTTACCGCAACGGCGTCGTCCTCACTGGCGGCGGCGCACAGCTCCACGGCCTGCCTGAGTACCTGAGCCAGGAGCTGAAGGTGGAAGTGACCGTCTCGCCTGACCCCGTCAACTGTGTCGCGCTGGGTACGGCCATGAGCCTGCGTCTGGGCGACAAGCTGGAGACCGGCTTCATGGACGCCACCCCCCGCATGGGCCGCCGCTGAGAGGAAAGTGCTGTTCACAGAACCGTGAAAAACAATATGATTTTTGTTCATAGTTGTTGAATCGACCCGGAAAATATTGTATAATATCTTCAAATCGCTTTTTGCCGCCCGCCCCCCGGGCGGCAAAGAAAAAAGTAAATAGGAGGAAGACCATGGATTTAGGTTATGATGTGATCGTTACCATAACCGGTATTGTGCTGGTGTTTCTGATCCTCGTCCTGCTGATGGCCATCATCACGCTGGAGGGCAAGATCTTTGACGCCATGAACGGCAAGAAGGCAGCTGCCAAGGCTGCTTCTGCTGCAAAACCGGCTGCTCCTGTGAAACAGGCCGCTGCGCCCGCTCCTGCAAAGGCTGCTGCCCCGCAGGTCGAGGCCGGCATCCCCGGCGACGTTGTGGCAGCCATCATGGCAGCCATCTACTCTATGGGCAACGGCAAGTATGTGCTGAAGGCAGTCCGCCGCGGCAAGAATGGCTGGGGCAAGGCTGGCGTCAACGACACCACCGCACCCTTTTAACACAGGAGGAAAAACATGACTCAGTTTATTGAGACTCTGGTCGGTATTTTCCAGAGTTCCGGTTTTGCCAAGTTCGGTGAGCCGGGCGGCTGGCTGTACGCAGTGATGATCTGCGTGGGCTGCTTCCTGCTCTACCTCGCTATCGTCAAAGAGTTCGAGCCTCTGATCCTGCTGCCCATGGCTTTCGGCATGATCCTGGCCAACCTCCCCGGCAGCGGCGTCATCCATATGCAGTACTTCGTCGGTGACGGCCTCGAGCACCCGATGTGGGTCGAGATCCTGAACAACGGCGGTCTGGCCGATATGCTCTACATGGGCGTCAAGCTGGGCATCTACCCGCCGTTGATCTTCCTCGGCATCGGCACCATGACCGACTTCGCACCCCTGATCTCCAACCCCAAGAGCCTGCTGCTGGGCGCTGCCGCTCAGTTCGGCATCTTCGGCACTTACATGGGCGCTCGTCTGCTGGCCGCTACCGGTCTGGTGGACTTCACCCAGAAGCAGTCTGCTGCTATCGCCATCATCGGCGGCGCAGACGGCCCCACCGCTATCTTCGTCACCTCCCGTCTGGCTCCTGAGCTGCTGGGCTCCATCGCCGTCGCGGCCTACAGCTACATGGCTCTGGTGCCTGTTATCCAGCCGCCTATCATGAAGGCTCTGACCTCCAAGAAAGAGCGTACCGTCGTGATGAAGCAGCTGCGCACCGTGACCAAGACCGAGAGGGTCATCTTCCCCATCATGGTCACCATCATCGTCTCCCTCATCGTGCCGGATGCCGCCGTTCTGGTCGGTATGCTGATGCTGGGCAACCTGATGAAGGAGTGCGGCGTCGTGGACCGTATCCAGAAGACCGCCGGTAATGAGCTGATGAACATCATCACCATCTTCCTGGCTCTGTCTGTTGGCTGCACCACCTCTGCAAACACCTTCCTGAACAGCCGCACCCTGTTCATCATCGTGCTGGG
>ERZ1027225.411-NODE-411-length-20278-cov-5.080799_pt1 | contig 20278 bp, 17 predicted proteins | sample MGYA00519479_ERZ1027225 | MGnify/ENA primary metagenome ERZ1027225 (study PRJEB26926, sample SAMN06164471) | human gut metagenome | biome: ENVO:00009003; feature: ENVO:2100002; material: ENVO:00002003 | host: Homo sapiens | place: USA | collected 2012 ... | reverse complement strand
CCCGAAGACACAGCTGTGCGATATCAGCAATCTGTTATTACAGAAGTGGCCGGCACCGGAATTCTCCATTACCACCTGTCTGCATCTGGAAGAGATGAAAGACGGCGATGTGGCAGGACTGGTATCGCTGGGCGGTTGCTATACAGCACTTGCGGTGCAGAAAATAAACGGAAAGATGAGCTTACAGCAGCGCACCGGCAACTGGACGAAGGACGATGAAGTGCGCACCGGTCTGGGCGAATGGAACAGTGATGTCATTTATATCCAGATGAAGGTGGAGAAGGAGAACTACCGTACTTTTTATGTGGGAACTGCGGAAGAGAACCTACAGCCTGTGGGACAGATGGTGGAAGCAACTCCGGGCCGCTGGGTCGGTGTCAAGGACGGACTGTTTGCCATCAATGAGCAGGGTATGGAAGGCGGCCTGGTCGCTGCGGACTATTTCGTATATCAGGAGCTGTAACTATTCAGAGCCATGTAAATAGTATTGAATGCGCGTCGAATGCTTGCATTCGTAAGAGCATTTGATACTATTTATAGGGCGAAGTAACCACAATGAGCAGAGAACAGGCCGGCCTGTTCTCCAAGAAAGCCTCGTAGAGGCGGTTTTGCGAATGGGGTGCTGAATAGTTACTGAATCATAAAATTACATTTCTATTTACAATGCAATGACAATGTGATATTTTGGCAGTTGTTAATGTGATGATAAAGGAACGATGTAAGGTATGACGGAAGAGAAAAAAATGTTATTTTCACAGGATGCACTGAAAAAATTATTGTGGCCGCTGATCATAGAGCAGTTTTTGGCAATCGCAATGGGAATGGCGGACACGGTGATGGCGGCCAGCTGTGGAGAAGCCGTGGTATCCGGAATCTCCCTGGTGGACAGTATCTGTGTGTTATTGATCGGTCTGTTCACGGCCATGGCCAGCGGCGGTGCGGTCGTGGCGGCGCAATATATGGGACACGGAGATAAGGAAATGGTAGGCCGGGCCTCCAATCAGCTTTTTTTAGCGGTTGGAGGTGTGGCACTTTTGTTTATGATGATAGCACTGATCTGGAACCGGGGATTGCTGGCACTGCTTTACGGAAATGTGGAGGCGGATGTCATGAATGCCGCAAGAATTTATTTTTATATTGTGGCGGTGTCCTTTCCTTTTCTTGGAATTTATAACGGTGGTGCGGCTCTGTTCCGTGCGGTGGGAGATTCCAAGGTGTCCATGAAAGTGTCATTGGTGGCAAATCTGGTAAATATTGCCGGAAATGCGATACTGATCTATGGTGCAAGGATCGGTGCTGCCGGTGCTGCGTTGTCCACGCTGTTTTCCAGAATATTGTCGGCTGTGATGATCATAGTGCTGCTTGGAAAAAGTGACAAGATCATAGTGAGCAATCACTGGAGGGTCGATACGAAAATCTTGGGAAAGATTCTGTATATCGGTGTTCCCAACGGACTGGAAAACAGTATTTTCCAGATCGGTAAGCTTCTGACCACCAGTCTGATCGCCGGTTTTGGAATGGCTGCTACGACGGCAAATGCCGTAACAGGCAGTATTGCCAGCTTTCAGCAGATCCCTGCCAACGCCATCGGTGTAGCAATGATCACTGTGATCGGACAGTGCATCGGTGCAGGAGAGACAGAGCAGGCATTATATTATCTGAAAAAAATGATGAAGGCGGCGTATGCCTGCATGGTCCTGTTGGGAATTCCCATGATTATTTTTGCAAGGCCGATCTGCGGAATCTATCATCTGAGTCCGGAGACAATGAAAATAACTGTTTTTCTGTTATGTTACAGCTGTGTATGTTGTATGCTGGTGCATCCGTTGTCCTTTGCACAGTCCAATGCACTTCGCGCTGCGGGAGATGTGAGATTTACCATGATCGTGGCGATCGCTTCCATGTGGCTCTGCCGTGTGGGCATGGCATATATCCTGGGACAGGGTCTTGGACTTGGCGTCATCGGCGTCTGGATCGCTATGACCATGGACTGGGTCGTACGGGCATTTTTGTTCACTAACAGGGTACGTACGGGAAAATGGCTGAAGTATAAGGACCGGCTGGTGAAGTAAAGTAATATAATGCAATCTGGAGAGGAATAGAGGCGCAGTGGACAAAAATATCTGCTGCGCTAAAGTTTTACATTGACAGATTTTGCAATGTGTTTTAGCATGTTTTTATAGAAATTGTAACGGTTCCGCCAGGATCGTTACGCAATAATACATAGCACATCAAAGTGCGGAAATGAGGCAGAACATGAGCAAAAAGCCCTATGCAGAGCGTAATCTGAAATTCGAGACATTACAGTTACATGTGGGACAGGAGCAGCCCGATCCTGTGACCGGTGCCAGAGCCGTTCCCATTTATCAGACGTCTTCTTATGTATTCCGCAACTGCGATCACGCAGCAGCCCGTTTCGGACTGGAAGATCCCGGTGAGATCTACGGTCGTCTGGGCAACCCGACACAGGGCGTCTTCGAGCAGCGTATTGCAGCACTGGAAGGTGGTACCGCAGCTCTGGCGGTAGCCAGTGGCGCAGCAGCTATCTGCTACACGATCCAAAACCTGGCAAAACAGGGAGATCATATCATTTCTGCAAATAATATTTACGGCGGCACCTACAATCTGCTGGCACATACTCTGGTAGACTACGGTGTGACCACCACTTTCGTGGCTCCTTCCGATTATGACAGGATCGAAGCAAGCTTTCAGGAGAACACCAAGGCTCTCTACATCGAGACTCTGGGCAACCCCAACTCGGATGTGGTAGACATCGAGCGTCTGGCACAGATCGCCCATGCACACAAGGTGCCTCTGGTAGTAGACAATACTTTTGCAACCCCTTATCTGGTACGTCCTTTTGAGTACGGTGCAGATATCGTGGTACATTCTGCTACGAAGTTCATCGGCGGACACGGCACCAGCTTAGGCGGTGTGATCGTGGAAAATGGTAAATTTGACTGGGAGGGCAGCGGCAAGTTCCCTCATCTGTGCACTCCGAATCCCAGCTATCATGGTGTGACTTTCACCAAGGCAGCACCGGGCGCGGCTTTTGTGACCGCTATCCGTGCAATGCTCCTGCGTGATATGGGCGGCTGCATTTCCCCTGTCCATGCTTTTATTTTCTTACAGGGACTGGAGACACTGTCTCTGCGCGTGGAGCGTCATGTGGAAAATGCACTGAAGGTGGTACAGTATCTGAACAATCATCCTCAGGTAGAGCGTGTGCATCATCCTTCCGTATCCACCGATCCGGAGCAGCAGGAGTTGTATAAAAAATATTTCCCGAACGGAGGCGGTTCCATCTTCACCTTCGAGATCAAGGGCGGCAAGGAGACAGCGAAAAAGTTCTGTGATAATCTGGAGCTGTTCTCGCTTTTGGCAAACGTGGCAGATGTGAAGTCTCTGGTCATCCATCCGGCTTCCACCACCCATGCACAGCTGTCTGAGGAAGAGCTGAATGAGCAGGGAATCTACAGCAATACGATTCGTCTGTCTATCGGTACGGAGAATATTGATGATATCATTGAGGATCTGGAAGGCGGTTTCCAGTCTGTATAAGGAGAGACCATGCTTTCATTAGCTGTTTTCTATTATGGAAAAGCAAAACCGGGAATCCCACTGCGTTCAAGGCAGTGGGATTTTTCTTGTCGGTGCCGGTGATCGCCGACAGCCTTATTTGTCTCCCGTGCGCTGCTCTAGCGGCATGTTTTCTGCGTTGAATGAGAAGACCGGCACCAGGAGCCGCATCGGACTGATTCAGTTCTACTATAACTGGGAAGAAGACAAGAAATATCTATTGGTGGAAATCTACCTTGCAAAACAGAAATAAGTTCAGTATAATAGGAACGAAAACACAAAACAGTCAGCCGAAAGGCCGCAGCAATGCGGCTTTTCTAAGATGCATAAGTTAGTATGAACTAACTGCATGACTCTATGTAGTGGTTAGGTAAAACTAACAAAAAAGAAATGGCAAAAATGCAAGAAAGTGAGAGATGTCCATGAAATACAAGATTGAGAAGAACACCGTACAGGAGACACTGATCATCCCCCTTTATTCCCGAAAGCTATGCTCGGAGTTGTATCCGAACCTATATCGGGACGAGATGGCGGTACACCTGATCGACCAGATCGACTATGATTTTTCACAGGTGGAGAAAAAATCCCACGGCCTGATGCAGCGTTTCGGTTCGCTGGAGGTTGCCATGCGGCAGAATGACCTTGCGTGGGAGGTACAAAATTATCTGGCAGATCATCCTGATGCGGCGGTGGTCAATTTGGGTTGTGGACTTGACAGTACGGGAAGAGCCTGTGACAATGGCAGCTGTAAAATTTACAATCTGGATTTTCCGGATGTTATCGCCGTACGCAGTCAATTACTGCCCGCCGGAGACCGTGAGGAAAATCTTCCCTGCAATTTGAATGATACGGAATGGTTTACCAAAATCGACGCGTCCGAAGGGGCAATATTTTTTGCCTCCGGAGTATTCTATTATTTTCTGACGGAGCAAGTCAGGACGCTGGTACAGGCAATGGCTGACAGTTTTCCCGGTGGTGTGCTGGTATTTGACGCGGTGAACCGGACAGCGGTTAAGATGATAGCAAAGACATGGCTCAGGAGCGCTAAAATTCAGGATGTGGGTGCGTATTTTGCGGTTTCGGATGCGAAAAGTGAGATTTCCCCGTGGGACAGCAGATTGCAGGTCACAAGCCGTGGCTATATGCTGGGCTATAATGATCTTCGAGACCCTTCCGTCAGCGGATTATTCCGCTTCCTCGCCAGAACCGGCGACAAAATCATGAAGATGCAGATCGTAAGGATCTGTTTTGGTCAGAGGTGAACTGGCAGGAATTAGAAAGTACCTCTTGACAAATACCCTATGGGGGTATATCTTGTAGAAGAAAACGAGATACCCCTGTAGGGTATTTTGCGTATGGCTGCAACGAAAGATCCGGCAGCATGTTGCGTGCACTGATATGCAGGCCGGAAACAGCATATGTGTAGAACCGGGAAGATTCTGGAAAATTCGGATTCCGGTGCCGGAGGCTCAGGAAGGGGAAAATTATGGCAGAACAAAAGGAAGAAAAAATGGAAGAAAAAAGCATGGAATGTTGTCATTGTCACCAGAAGGCAACGCCCCGCTCCGAAAAAGAAAGAAAACAATTACAGAACCGTTTAAGCCGTATGAGCGGACAGTTAAACGGTATCAGCCGGATGCTGGAAGAGAACCGTTACTGCGGTGATATTCTCACACAGGTAGCTGCCGTGGAGAGTGCTTTACAGGCCTTTGGCTATGCAATCCTGAAGGAACATATGGAGACCTGCGTGGTGGAAGAGATCCGGAAGGGAAATACTGCTATCGTAGAGGAAGCAGTGGATCTGGTGAAAAAATTGAAATAAGTAGAGGCATGACTGCAGATAATACTGTAAATTTGTGCGGTAAGGAACTGAAAATAACGGAAACTTTGCAGGTTATGGAAAGGCAAGGCTATTTTTATGAAGGAAAGATATCATGTTACGGGAATGTCCTGCTCTGCATGCTCTTCGCATGTGGAAAAGGCAGTCAATAAACTGGAAAATGTGGAAAAAGCATCCGTGAATCTACTGACAGAGACCATGGATGTGACCTATGACGAGACGAAGATCACTTCGGCGGAAATTATCGATGCTGTGGTGAAAGCAGGCTACGGTGCTTCGGTAATGACTGAAGGCAGTGTGGCAGGTGCAGGCGGACAGAGCACTTCCGGGAATGCGGGAAGTACAGGAAAGTCCACAGCCGATGGCAAACAGGAGCTACAGCAGAAGCTGGATGCAGACGCAAGAGCCATGAAATGGCGTCTGGGAATCTCCATTGGATTCCTGATCCCGTTAATGTATGTGTCTATGCACCATATGCTGAAAGAATGGTTCGGAATTCCGGTTCCGGCATTTATCGTAAACACGATGCACGGCAATGCCAATGCCATGAATTTTGCATTGACGCAGTTTTTACTGTTATTGCCGATTCTGTATGTGAACCGGAAGTTTTTCTCTGTAGGATTCAAAACATTGGCGCACCGCAGTCCGAACATGGACAGCCTGATCGCTCTGGGATCCGGCGCGGCACTGGTGTACGGCATTTTCGCCATGTACCGGATCAGCTGCGGCCTGGGTTATGGTGACATGGCAGTGGTAGAGCATTATGCTCACGATCTGTATTTTGAATCCTCCGGTACGATCCTGACTCTGATCACCGTTGGAAAATATCTGGAGAGCCGTTCCAAGGGAAAGACCAGTGAAGCCATCACCAAGCTGATGAATCTGGCACCCAAGGTGGCAATTCTTGTGACCGAGGACGGACAGGAAAAGGAAGTGCCCACGGAGAGCCTGCAGAAAGGCGATATTTTTCTGGTAAAGCCCGGAAGTCTGGTACCGGTGGACGGTATCGTGTTAGAAGGCAACTCCAGTGTGGATGAAGCGGCCATCACTGGTGAAAGTGTTCCGGTGGAGAAACAGGCAGGTGACCATGTGGTCTCCGCTACCGTGAACAAGGCGGGCTTCTTAAAATGTCGTGCGGATCGTGTTGGCGATGACACAACACTGGCACAGATCATCCGTCTGGTGGAAGAGGCCAGTGCCAGCAAGGCTCCCATTGCACAGCTGGCAGATAAGGTGGCTGGTGTATTCGTGCCGACGGTCATGACCATTTCCCTGATCACCCTGATCGTGTGGCTGATAAGCGGTGCTACCGCGGAATTTGCCATTTCCACAGCCATTGCCGTATTGGTAATTTCCTGCCCCTGTGCGTTGGGACTGGCAACACCCGTGGCTATCATGGTGGGAACCGGCGTAGGTGCCAGCAATGGTATCCTGATCAAGACAGGTGAGGCCCTGCAGCAGGCCAAAGAGATTGACACTGTGGTACTGGACAAGACCGGAACCATCACCAGCGGTAAGTTAAAGGTAGAAGAAGCAGGCGGTTATCAGAGCGACTTCCCGATGGATGCCATGATGCAGATCGCAGCAGCTCTTGAGAAAAAAAGTGAGCATCCGCTGGCGGAAGCTGTAGTGGAATGGGCAGAGCAGTTCGGTCTGGCAATTCCCGAGATCGTGGATTTCAAGGCAACCTTCGGCCGTGGCGTGGAAGGTACACTGGCAGCAGAATTCCGTGCGGTAGAATCAGTAAAAAATGACGGCCCTACGGCGGTATTTTATGCCGGAAAACAGAACGACACCACAGATGGCTCCGGCAAGACAACGGAACAGAACCAGATGGCGAGAAATACAGTATCGGGTGCCAGTAGCGTGATAATTCCTGCCGGTACAAAATTCTATGTAGGTAACCTTGCCTTTCTGCAGGAGAATCATATCACTCTGCCGGAGGAAGCCACAGAAGGTCTGAACCGGATGGCGGACGAAGGCATGACACCGCTCCTTGTGGCACAGGAAGGAAGATTCTTAGGAGTCATCGGCGTGGCGGATACTGTTAAGGCCACTTCTTATGAAGCTATTCGTGTCTGGGAGAAAATGGGTGTCAAAGTCATCATGCTGACCGGAGACAACCGCCGTACTGCAGAAGCTGTACGACAGAAGCTGGGTATCTCTGAGGTCGTGGCAGAAGTACTGCCGCAGGATAAGGAGAAAAAGGTCAGCGAGCTGAAACGTCAGGGCCATAAGGTAGCCATGATCGGTGACGGCATCAACGATGCCCCCGCACTGGCAGCCGCAGATGTAGGCATGGCTATTGGTGCAGGCACGGATGTAGCCATGGAGAGCGCAGATATTATTCTGATGAAAAATGATCTGCGGGATGCCGTGACGGCCATGAAACTGAGCCGTTCCGTGATTCGCAACATCAAGGAGAATCTGTTCTGGGCTTTCTTCTACAACTGCATCGGCATCCCTCTGGCAGCCGGTGTGCTGTACCCGTCTTTTGGAATCCGTCTGAATCCCATGTTCGGCGCGGCGGCCATGAGTTTAAGCAGTATCTTTGTCGTGGGAAATGCCCTGCGGCTGAGAGGCTTTAAGAGCGGATTTACTCCGCTGAAAACAGAAACGCCGGAAGCAGCCCGGACGGAACAGGAGACAACGCAGGCAGCTGTGGAGGGAGAACAGTGCATACTGGAAGCCCCCGCAGAGCAAAATAGCAAAGAAGAGAAAGAGAGGACAAACACAATGACAAAAGTAATCAGTATCGAAGGAATGATGTGCAACCATTGCACCGGGACCGTACAGAAGGCACTGGAGGCCGTAGAGGGCGTAAAGACCGTAACCATGAGCCTGGAGCAGAAGAATGCTACTGTGGAACTGGCTTCTGATGTGGCAGACGAAGTACTGACCAAGGCTGTAGTTGACGCAGGATATGAAGTAAAGGGCGTTACCGAAAAATAAAGTGTTACTGTAGGTTACAATAACGGAAAAAGAGAAATGGCGCTGCCAAGATGCCGTGTTTTTGCAAACACGACACCGGACGGCGCTATTTTGGGTCTATAGAGAAAAAAGTGATCCGCAGGTACTTTTCAATGCAATATTTCAGGAATATATGTGGCGTATGGGTCTATACAGAAAAATTTCAGGCATAGATACTTAAATTGTGAAAAATGAGTATCTGGAGAGTGATTTTTCTCCTAACGGCATTAATCTTCCGCATGAATGGAAAATAATTTTCGAAAGATTCCATATAAAGTTTATAATTTCTTAATTGATTTTCTCTGACTATGTGTTATATTAACTATAGAACAGATGAGACAGAAAGCCTGTGAATCTGTTCGCGAGTAAGAAAATAAATAAAGCAACTATTCAGAGCCTCATTCGCAAAACGCTGTTACACAGTTTCCTTTTTGCTCATTGAGGCTACCTCGCCAAATAAATATTGCCAAAGCTTTTTATGAATGCAAGCAATCAACAAAGCTCAGGCAATATTTAATGGCTCTGAATAGTTGCAAATTGCATAACCTTATGTGAGGAGGCGAACGATTATGAATATTGATAAATTTACACAGAAATCCATAGAAGCAGTCAATGGCTGTGAAAAGCTCGCCATGGAATATGGCAATCAGGAGATCGAACAGGAACATCTGCTGTACAGTCTGCTGACGCTGGATGACAGTCTGATCTTAAAGCTTGTGGAAAAGATGGAGATCCAGAAGGATCATTTTGTAAACCGTGCAAAACAGGCTTTGGAGAAGAGAGTAAAGGTGCAGGGCGGTCAGCCTTATGTCGGTCAGTATCTGAACAAGGTACTGGTCAGCGCATCGGACGAAGCAAAACAGATGGGTGACGAATATGTCTCCGTAGAGCATCTGTTCCTTGCCATGATCAAGAATCCCAACAAGGAGATCGCCGAGATCTGGAAGGAATACGGCATCACCAGAGAACGTTTCCTGAAGGCATTGTCTACCGTAAGAGGCAACCAGAGAGTCACCAGTGACAACCCGGAAGCAACCTATGATACATTGGAAAAATACGGGCAGGATCTGGTGGAGAAAGCAAGGAACCAGAAGCTGGATCCCGTCATCGGACGTGACAGCGAGATCCGTAATGTGGTACGTATCCTGTCCCGTAAGACAAAGAATAACCCCGTGCTGATCGGTGAACCCGGTGTCGGTAAGACCGCCGTGGTGGAGGGTCTGGCACAGCGTATCGTCAAGGGCGATGTCCCTCAGGGATTGAAGGATAAGAAGATCTTCGCACTGGATATGGGCGCACTGGTAGCCGGTGCCAAATACAGAGGTGAATTCGAGGAACGTCTGAAGGCCGTACTGGATGATGTGAAGAACAGTGACGGACAGATCATTCTGTTCATCGATGAACTGCATACCATTGTCGGTGCCGGCAAGACCGACGGCGCATTGGATGCAGGCAATATGTTGAAGCCCATGCTGGCCCGTGGTGAACTGCACTGTATCGGTGCCACCACACTGGATGAATACAGACAGTATATTGAAAAAGATGCCGCTCTGGAACGTCGTTTCCAGCCGGTTATGGTAGAAGAACCCACCGTGGAGGATACGATCTCTATCCTGCGTGGACTGAAGGATCGTTACGAAGTATATCACGGTGTCAAGATCATGGATAACGCACTGGTAAGTGCAGCCGTGCTTTCCAACCGTTATATCACCGACAGATTTCTGCCGGATAAGGCCATTGACCTGGTGGATGAGGCCTGCGCCCTGATCAAGACCGAGATGGACAGTATGCCTACGGAGCTGGATGAACTGCAGCGTAAGGTGACACAGCTGGAGATCGAGGAGACCGCTCTGAAAAAAGAGGATGACCGGATCAGTAAGGAACGTCTGGCAGATCTGCAGAAGGAACTGGCAGAGTTAAAGGATCAGTTCAACACTAAAAAGGCACAGTGGGATAACGAGAAGGCATCCGTGGATAAACTTTCCAAACTGCGGGAAGAGAGAGACCGCATGAATAATGAGATCCAGATCGCAGAGCGGGAAGGAGACTATGAAAAGGCCGGCAGATTAAAATACAGCGAACTGCCCGCACTGGAGAAACAGCTGGCACAGGAAGAGGATAAGGTAGGAGAATCCGATCTGTCTCTGGTGCATGAAAAAGTATCGGAGGAAGAGATCGCAAGGATCATTTCCCGCTGGACCGGCATTCCGGTAGCCAAACTGACCGAGAGTGAGCGTAACAAGACCCTCCATCTGGACGAAGAACTGCACAAACGTGTGGTGGGTCAGGACGAGGGTGTGACCAAAGTCACCGAAGCCATCATCCGTTCCAAAGCCGGGATCAAGGATCCCAGCAAGCCCATCGGCTCCTTCCTGTTCCTGGGACCGACCGGTGTCGGTAAGACGGAACTGGCCAAGAGTCTGGCGGCAGCACTGTTCGACGATGAGAATAATATGGTACGTATCGATATGAGTGAGTACATGGAGAAGTATTCTGTCTCTCGTCTGATCGGAGCGCCTCCCGGATATGTAGGATATGAGGAAGGTGGTCAGCTGACCGAAGCTGTCCGGAGAAAACCTTACAGCGTGGTACTGTTCGATGAGATTGAGAAGGCACATCCCGATGTATTCAATGTACTGTTACAGGTACTGGATGACGGCCGTATCACGGATTCTCAGGGACGTACGGTGGACTTCAAGAATACCATTCTGATCATGACCTCCAACATCGGCGCAAGTTATCTGTTGGACGGTATCAATGAAGACGGTACCATCAAGCCGGAAGCAGAGGCGGCAGTCATGAATGATCTGCGGGCACATTTCCGTCCGGAGTTTTTGAACCGTCTGGATGAGACAATCCTGTTCAAGCCTCTGACCAAGGACAATATCGGCGGCATCATTCATCTGATCATTGCCGATCTGAACAGACGTCTGGAGGATAAGCAGCTGACCATCCGTCTGTCGGAGGAAGCTATGCAGTATATCGTGGACAATGCTTATGATCCGGTCTACGGTGCACGGCCTTTGAAGCGTTATATCCAGAAGTACGTGGAGACCCTGGCAGCCAAGATGATCCTGGCAGATCAGGTAGAAGAAGGCGATACCATTGTCATTACCGTGGAGAATGATCAATTGGCCGCCAAGTGCGAAAAAGGATCGAAAAATCAATAATCTGTAAAATAAAACAGGAGCAAAGATGATGATACTTGTCATTTTTGCTCCTTTCGTTTACAATATAACTCTGTCAAAAACAGGAAAAGAGAGGAAAACGTTATGATACCACAGGATCCCGTAATGTTATTAAGCTTTATAAATTTAAAACTCCGTGATTTCTACGGAAGCCTGAAACAACTCTGCGATGATCTGGATGTGAAGGAACAGGAGATCACAGATAAACTGGCAGCCATTGACTATCATTACGATGAAGAGAGGAATCAGTTTGTATAATACGAGCAGTACCAATCCCACAGGAAAAAAGGGAACCAGATGCCTGATCTGTACCGGTTGTGGCAGATGTCCAGGAGTGATCCGGGGGATGCAGGTGGTGACGGAAAAGCTGGAACTTCCTCCGTTAACATTACAAAATCCGGACGGTAAACGGCTGATGACTGTGGATATTGGTACCACTACCATTGCCATGCAGTTGTATGACATGACCGGTAAAGTGGTGGACAGCTTTCCCAGTGTGAATCCCCAGGTCAGCTATGGTGCCGATGTGCTCTCACGGATAGAGGCAGCAAAGGATCCGGGAAAAGCGGCAGATATGCAGAAAAAAGTCCGTGACCTCATGGAAAAAGGAGTGCAGCGTTTTTCCAAAAAGCTGCAGCCGCAGGAGACTCTGCAGATGGTCGTTGCGGCAAATACCACCATGACCTATCTGCTCATGGGCTGGAATCCGGAGGAACTGGGCAAAGCACCTTTTACAGTCAGTCATAGCGGCGCAGTGGAGACAGAAATTGCAGGAGTGGCCTGTCATATCATACCGGGATTGTCAGCCTTTGTAGGCGGCGATATCACTGCCGGAATATTGGCCAGTGGAATGCTGGAACAGGAGGCCTCCACCCTGCTCATCGATCTTGGAACCAACGGGGAGATGGCACTGGGAAACCGGCACAGATTACATGCCTGTGCCACGGCGGCTGGCCCTGCCTTCGAAGGCGGAGCCAACCGGGGCATCTGGGGCGCGGATATGGTGAGACTGTTACAAAAACTTCTGGAAGAGGGGCTGATGGACGGACAGGGTCTTTTGAAGGAACCTTATTTTACGAAAGGAGTCCGTATCGGCGATGTGCTGGTGACGAAGGAGTCCGTGCGTGCAGTGCAGCTGGCAAAAGGAGCCATTGCCGCAGGCATTGAGATTCTGGCGGACAGCTATGGCATAAGATTTTCGGATATTTCGAAAGTGGTGCTGGCGGGAGGATTCGGTTATTATCTGGATCCGAAGGCGGCTGTGGCTATCGGGCTGCTTCCGGAAGAACTGGCAGATTGCACGGTGACCGGCGGCAATACGGCACTGAGCGGTGCAGCCATGGTGGGCAGTCGGATCCTTACAGCAGGTGGAAAGCAAACGGCGGAAGGAACATTGCCAGATGGTGGGGATGACCTTCGAAAACGGCAGGAATTGCAGATACGTATCCTAAATCTGGCGGAGGAAGAGAAGTTCCCTGAGACCTTTCTGACGAAGATAAATTTTAACTAAAAATATACAAAAAGCGTAGCAAATGACAGAAAATGTTGTTCCATTCTGGTAATTATTATGCTATAATTTTAAATATCTATAACAAGTACCGGAGGGTATTAAATGAGTACGAATGTTGAAAAACCAAAGAAATCTCTTTTTACGGGGAAAAAAGAGACGACTTCCGAAAAGAAGCCGAAGCCTGAAAAGGCAGTGAAGGGAAAGAAGGCATCTGCGGAGAAGAAGCAAAAGGCTCCGAAGCAGAAAAAGAGTGGAAAGAGCTCGAAACTGCTCAGCATCCGCAACAAGATCGTTGTATGTTTCCTGGTGCCTATTGTGTTTATGGTGATCATCGGTGTGTCAGCATACCAGAAATCCGCAGAAGGATTAAGCGAGAAATTCACCGATTCCACATTACAGACGATGCGTATGGCCACGGAAAATCTGAATATGAGCTGTGATTTTATCCGCTCAGAGGGTCTGAAATATGCTTACGATGATGATCTGCGGAAATATTTCCTGGGAATGTTCGAAGATAATCCCGTGGATAAGTTGAATTTCCTGACATCTACGAAGTCCAACCTTCTGTCGGTGCAGACCTCCAACCCGTTCATCAGCCACATGCACATTATTCCCAAGAAGGGAGTAAACCTTCTGTCCACTAAGCTTTCATCCGGTGTGGACGGTTTCCTGGATGAGTACAAGGAAGACGTGGCAAGCGGGGAAGGCAGAAGAAGTATCCCGCAGTGGATCGACAGTCATCCTGTACTGGATGAAAAGGTAACGGAGACCGAAAAAGATTATATTATGGCCTTCGAAATGATGAGCCAGTCGAACAATGCCTGCGTTGTCATCGATATCAAGCCTTCTGCTATTACGGATTTCATGGAAGAGATCGATATCGGAGACGGCAGTATCATCGGATTTGTAACTCCCGGAGGCAGAGAACTGGTTGTTGAGAATGTAGAAGAAGGAAAAGAAAGTGTCCTTCCGGAAGAGGGAAATGTATTCTCCGGACAGGAGTATTATACAGCTGTCATGGGTGAGGCAGTAGCGGATGCAGGTACTGCGGAGGTAGATTTCCAGGGTGAGAAGTATCTTTTCATTTACAGCCACAGTGCAGATATCGGCTTTACCACCTGTGCACTGGTACCTATGAGAGTAGTGACCAGTCAGGCTACCGAGATCCGCAACATGACCATCGGTCTGGTGATCCTGGCATGTGTGATCGTAGTGATCGTAGGTATCTTTATCACTGCAGGTATTGAGAATAACATGAGACGCATTTCCAGAAAGTTCGGTGATGTGGCGAAGGGTGATCTGACGGTTACCGTATCTGCCAAGGGACATGATGAGTTCCAGGATCTGGCAGGCTCGGCTACCAACATGATCACGAATACGAAGAAGCTGGTCAATCAGGTAAGCAATGCTACCGGAGAGCTGGAAGTGTCTGCACAGAACGTGGGACAGGCTTCTGAACTGATTCATGAGTATTCACAGGATATTACCCGTGCCATCGGTGAGATCAACGAAGGTATGGAAGAACAGTCCAGACATGCACAGGAGTGCGTGGAGAAGACCGATATCCTCTCCAATGAGATCCAGGAAGTCAGCCATGTGGTAGAACGTGTGGAGAAGCTGGTAGGCGAGACGGAAGGCATGATCAACAAGGGAATGGAGATCGTACAGGTACTGGGTGATCGTGCTGGCGAGACAACACAGATGACTGTGAAAGTGAGTGAGAGTATCGAATCTCTTCGCAAGGAATCTGAGATCATCAACAGTTTCGTAGCTACGATCACAGAGATCACAGAGCAGACCAACCTGCTGTCATTGAATGCTTCTATCGAGGCAGCAAGAGCGGGAGAGGCTGGACGAGGCTTCGCTGTAGTAGCAGAAGAGATCCGTAAGCTGGCAGATGATTCTGCAAAGGCAGCCGGCGAGATCCGCAACAATGTGGCCAACATTACAGCCCAGACCCAGAACAGCGTGGAGAGTGCAAGCCAGGCGAAAGCAATGGTAGAACTCCAGACCAAAGCTGTGGAAGAAGTGATCGCAGTATTCTGCGAGATGCAGGAGCGTATGGGCCAGCTGATCGAGGGACTGAAAGATATCGTGGTAAGCACGGAGAAGGCAGACGGTGAGCGTAGCGCTGCTGTGGCAGCCGTGAAGAATATCTCCGATATCATTGAAGAGACCGCAGGCAGTGCCGAGACCGTCAACGATGTGGCCAATAAGCTTCTGAACCATGTGGAGAAGCTGAGCACTACTGCAAGTGTACTGGATGAGAATATGGAAGGACTTAAGAACGAGATTTCCGTATTCAAGATCTGAGTATAAATAAAAAAGTAACATACAGAGGAGATCCGGGAGATGAGAGTCTCGGGTCTCCTTTTTTGCAAGCATGTTTTATTGCGGCAGCAGGAATGGTCACTTTTGAGAATGCATATATTTTCTGTGAAAGCGTGAAACGGACGGCTTGAAATGAAAAAAGTACTGGCGGGAATTCTGATCTTTGACATGCTTCTGGGAATCTTGTGTCTGGCAGTGGGAACGGAACGATACGCAGAGCAGAAGTCATATGGAACCTATATAGAAACAGACACTGGCGTGTGCGGGACATCAGGAGAACCGAAAAAGATCGCGCTGACCTTTGACGACGGGCCGCATCCGAAGTATACGGAACAGCTTCTGGATGGATTGAAGGAGCGGGGAGTGGTAGCTACTTTTTTCGTGACGGGAGAGAATGCGGAGAATTACCCGGACATTATCCGGAGAGAACAGGACGAAGGACATCTGATCGGGAACCATACCTATAGTCACATACAGCTCACTTCCCGCAACCGGGAGACCTTTCGGGAGGAGTTGGTGCAGACCAATGAAATTCTCGAAGAAATCACAGGGGAGAAAATAAGCTTTGTCCGGCCGCCTTACGGCAGTTGGGACAAAAGCTTTGAGAAAGAACTGAATATGTTCCCGGTTCTGTGGAATATCGATCCTCTGGACTGGTGTTCCCACAATGCAGACTGTATTGCGTCCAAAGTGGTGGAGAAGGCGGGGGACGGCGATATTATTCTGATGCATGATTATTATGAGACTTCTGTCACCGCAGCACTGGAAGTAGTGGATATTCTGCAGAAAAGAGGCTTTCAGTTCGTAACGGTGGAGGAAATCCTGTTTGACTGAATCATTGTAAAACAAGAGCCACCTGAGTGATAAAATTCGCCGGATCCTTATGCTGGGGAGGACCTTCCAGATAAGTATGCCGTACCGTGCCTGACAGAGACAGATTCTGCGCAGCTGCGTAGGCAGACAGTTCTCTACGGGCATCCGGGAGTGATTCGTAACAGCCGTGATAGAAGATGCCGAGAGCTTTCTGCTCCGGCAGATGCACCACATGTTCTCCCTTGCTGGCAGGAGGTACGGAGATACAACAGGTGAATTCTTCCGGATGTTCCAGATTGTACTCAATGAAAAACATCCGCTTACTGCTGTCGGAGCCGTACAGATGAATGGCTTCCATGAAGACCTCCCGCAGGAATTCTTTGCGTTCTTCCACTCCGTTAAAAGCCCCCTTGCGGCAGTACACCGTCTGGGCGGGGAGGGTAAGAAACTGTATCACGGAAGCAGCCGGGGACGCAGTACGTTGCTTTAACTTCTCGATACTCTGCGTCAGGTCGTCTCGTAAGGCTTCCAGACGTTCGATCAATGGTTCCAGATCCGTGGATCCATTATAATAGGAGGAAATCTCATCCAGGGACAGCCCTAAATTCTGCAGTACCCGGATGGAGCGGATCAGGGAGATGGAATCCGGGGTATAATAGCGATTCCCGGCAGTTCCTTCTTTTTTATCCGGAAGCAGGAGACCTTTGGCTTCGTAGTTCAATATGATTCTTCTGGTGATGCCGATCGCTTTGGAGACTTCTCCGATGGACATCAGTCTTTTTTCACTTTTTCCGTTTTCTTCGTTTGATGACATCAAAAATATGCCTTTCTCAAAATTATCCTTGCATCGTACATCGATGTACGGATATAATTATTGTAATAAGCGTAGAAAAACATGTCAAGACACATACGATAAAACGAATGAGCTGCATCGGTTTGTGCGGCAAAGGAAGAATCATGATAAAAGTAGCTTTTTGTGATGACGATCTGTCAGTACTTAAGGAATTAAGCGTTCTGATGGACAGATATCGGGTAGAACGGAATCAGGATATTACTTATGCAGCATTTCACAGTCCGCTGGAATTGCTGTCGGAAGTAGAGCGGGGGACCCGGCTGGATATTATATTTCTGGATGTTCTGATGCCGGGACAGGATGGAATCAGTGCCGCCAGAGAGATCCGTAAGTATGATACTTCGGTGAAGATCATTTATCTGACATCCTCTTCGGAATACGCTGTGGATTCCTATGAAGTGGGGGCCTATTTTTATCAGTTGAAGCCTATCTGGCAGGAGAGCTTCTACCGATTGATGGATTCGGTACTCAGGGAGTGCCTCAGGAATGAAAAGAACAGTCTGATCCTGCGATGTAAGACGGGAATCACAAGGCTGGAACTGGACAAACTGAAGTATTGCGAGGTAACGGGGAGAAATCTGCTGCTTCACAAAGAGGACGGAGAAGTACTGGACAGCGTTGGTAAACTGGACGATTTGTGCGAACAGTTGAAGGATTATGAATGCTTTGTCCGTTGCCACAGGTCATATATGATCAATATGGATTATGTAAAGAGCATATCTAACAAAGCAGTGATCCTGTCGGACGGTACCCAGATCCCGATTCCGCATGGAAAATATTCGGAACTGAAAGACAAATTTTTTTCCTATTTCTTTCGTAAAAACCAGACATTTTTAGCATAAAACGACCGGAGAATTTTTTCTCCGGTCGTTTCATGTCATATTTGGGTCGATTGGTGTCAAAAACGGTCATAAATGGAAAAAATAAGGTATACTATCTTCAGACAACAGAGAACTGTTGTAAGAAGGAGGAAACTATTATGAAGAAAAAATATTTTGCATGCGCAATGGGACTGGTACTGGCATTGTCACTGGCAGCCTGCGGTGAGGAAGAGGTAGTTGTGGAGAACACCAACGAAGAAGTGACCCAGGAAGTACAGACCCAGGAAGTACAGACCCAGGAAGTACAGACCCAGGAAGTGGCAGAAGCTCCCACAGAGACTGTAGCAGAGACAGGTACAGAAGCAGAGGGCGGTCCCCTGTTACAGGTGGCAGTTATGGAAATCCCGGATCTGAGTGGTACGGAATGGAACTTTGCCGGCGGTATGATCGATGGTGTTGAGATGGAAGAAGAGGATCTGAACGCAACACTGGAGACTTATGGCGGTACCTTACAGCTTGTATTTGGTGAAGACGGTGCAGTTACCATGGTACAGGGCGGCGGAAATGCAGAAGGTACTTATGAGTATTCCGATGACAACACAGCTATCAAGATGACACTTGATTTTGGTGGAACAGAGGTTACCTATGCCGGATTTTTGTCTGAGGTGGGAGATACTGTAACACTGATCGCTATGTCTGATATGAATGGTTATGACGGACTTTATTTTGTGCAGTAAGATAGTTTGAAAAGATCTTAAAAAGACGAAAAGGGGAGGGAGAGTTAACGATGGAAATTGTGATTATCGTGTTGCTGCTTGCCTCCCTTTTTGGTGTCTGGCTATTGTCGGTGCGGCGTAAGCTGGAGACACAGGAAGAAAACATCCGGAATGCCATGTACCAGACTCTGGTACAGCTCTCCGCAGAGCGGGAGGCACTGGAAGGATTGGCGGAGTTTCTCGGACAGACCATGGATGCGGAGACTTTCCGGAGAATGAAACATTCGCTGGAGAGTGCACAGACTGCCGGAGAGGCCGGACTGCCGGAATGGGTGGCAGAACAACAGAGAGAATTATTGAGAGTACAGAAAAAAATTGCAGAGATCTTGGAAGGCATGCCGCTTTTGCAGGCACAGGAGACTTATCAGAAGTACTGGAAAGCAGCAAAAAGCTATGAACATATGGTGGAGACCAGTGGACTGATTTATAACGATTCCGTGGAAAACTACAATAGTATGCTTCACAGAATACCGGATCGTATAGCAGCGGGAATCTGCGGGTTTCACCGGAAAAAGTTAATTGAGATCATGTAATCCACATACATTCTTAAGGAGGGTAAAACGATGGGATTATTTACAAACAACAAAAAGTTATGTCCAATCTGCGGAAATCCGACACCGAGACTGCTGGCATCCGCAGTGGAAGGGCAGAATCTCTGTAAGGAGTGTGCAGCCAAGATCGATCTGCCGGACGGCGTACTGAATTCCATGACGCTGGATGAATTTCGGGAATATATCAACTGTTATGATGCCAATAAGCCTCTGCGTGACAGTTTCACAGAGACTTACCGTTATGACTTCGGCTTTTTCAAGGGCAGTCTGCTGCTGGATATGGATCATCAGCTGCTGCGGCTGGGAGTCGTTGACACGGCATTTGCATTGGAGCCCTCCGACATTAAGTCCTTCCGTATTCTGGAGGATGGAGAGGTACTGTACGAAGGAGAAAAGGGGAACTTCCGGAGCTACAAGAGCAATATTAAGGAGCGTTTAGATGAGTTAAAGCCCAGGATCGATGAATACAGAATGCTGCGGCATCAGTATGAGATGATGGAAGAAATGCGTCGTAACATGGAGGACAGCAGAAGAGATGATAACTTCAGAAGAGATGATAACTTCAGAAGAGATGATCCGGATTACAGAGACCGTATGACCGAGCCGGACTTTAATATTCCGAATCCGGTGGAGAAATTCGCTGTGGAGATCACACTGGATCATCCTTACTGGAAGAGTTTCTACAAAGAGACAGGAGCACCGAAGTTCGATTCCAATCAGCCCAGCACCATCGATTATCTGGATGATTATACCCAGAAGACGGAAGGACTGCATGCTCTGGCACAGAATCTGATGCAGATCATCGATCCCCAGGTACAGGAACAGGTAATAGATCCCCATGCCTCCACACAGAGCCAGCACACCCAGAGTACACCGCAGGCTGCACCGGTACAGACAGAGGATCCCACCGTGGCACTGCCCAAGTATAAGGCACTGCTGGATGCAGGCGTTATCACGGCAGAGGAATTCGAAGCGAAGAAGAAACAGCTGCTGGGACTGTAAACCTGATTTTACAAGAATACGGATTGGAAGTGATATGTTGTGAA
>ERZ1027225.408-NODE-408-length-20416-cov-9.002357_pt1 | contig 20416 bp, 11 predicted proteins | sample MGYA00519479_ERZ1027225 | MGnify/ENA primary metagenome ERZ1027225 (study PRJEB26926, sample SAMN06164471) | human gut metagenome | biome: ENVO:00009003; feature: ENVO:2100002; material: ENVO:00002003 | host: Homo sapiens | place: USA | collected 2012 ... | reverse complement strand
GTGTAGTATTATATCATATAATTTGCATCTTTGCTTAAACCTCTTGAAGAAAATATCTAAACTATTCAAAAGGCTTCAAAACGTTTCAAACCCGTCTATATTTCCCTCAAAAAATAGATATATAGATTATTGCAAGCAATTCCACTTGCATGTAATTACTAAAAATCATGTTCAATTATTCTAAAGATGGTGTCGTAGTTTCTACGGTACTGGGTGCACGTACAATCAACAAGGAGGGTAAATATCCTGTTAAAATCAAGGGTTATTATCAGAAGAGGCCAAAATATGATTCCATTGGCATTTGTATGACAAAAGAAGAATGGAACAAGCTGCCGGGCAGTAAATCGTTTGAATACAGAAAAATCAAACAAGCCATTGAAAGCTGTTTTTCTTTAGTCCGGATGAATGTTGAAGCACTGGCAGAAAAGGGAATATTCTCTTTCAATACGCTTAATTTACGTTTGGGAAAGGCAACCGGAGACACTCTAAATAGTGTCATAAGAGCAAAAATTGAGGAATTGAAAAGCGAAGATAGAATCGGAACAATGCAATTCTTCAAATGTACTTTAGTTATGGTTGAAGAAGTTGGAGGAAAAGATATTCCGTTCAGTGCCATTACTGTTGAATGGTTGCAGAAATGTGAGAAACTTTGGTCAAAGACAAGAAGCGTTTCTACAATCGGTATGCACATGAGGAATATTCGTACTTTGATGAATGAAGCAAAGAGAGCCGGAGTTATCAAAGAGTCGCAATACCCATTTGGAAAAGGCTTGTTTGAGATAAAGACCGGTATTGGAAGAAAGAAAGGCTTGACAAAGAAACAGTTGAAAGCTATTTTCGATTATAAGAGCGGAAATGAAACGACTAATAGGTATAAAGACCTTTGGATATTCATTTACTTGTGTAACGGTATCAATCCGACAGACATGCTGAAACTAAAGTTCTCGGATATTGTGGACGGTGAGATATGCTTTGTAAGGCAGAAAACAGAGCGCACAACAAAAAACAGAAAAGAGATACGAGCAACTATTTCAGTACAAATGCAGGCTGTCATTGATAAATGGGGAAATAAGCCTCTACCTGACAATTATATATTTCCATATATGAAAGGGAATGAAACGGCAATTGAAGCTAAAGCCATAACTCGTGATGTAGTAAAACGAATAAACAAGCGTATGAAGTTGATAGGTGAAGAATTGGGAATCGGCAACATTACCACATATGTGGCTAGGCATCACCTTTTATCCTATTCTCTGAAAATAAGCAGTTTATACGAATCGCTTTATTAAGCAGGTAACGATTTAGAAACGAGCAGAATTCCCTTATCTGTCCTATTTTGCATTATCGAAAAAGAACGCTCTTATTCCAAGAACAAAGATAGGATTTTTTTAGTTATTGCGTTATCCCATCTTTAAAATAATTGTAAATGTAGATTTCAAAAGACTCTAACTTTGAACAAGAAATTATATCCTCATCATTTAGTGTATTAAATTTTGATATGGCAGCACTCAAAGTTAACCCTTTATCTTCAAAATCAATCAACCCAGAATTCTGAATCTTTTTTGCTATCATTCTAGGAAGACCATATTCTTCCAATTGATAAACAACTGTTGGTAGAAATACGGATGACAGTTTGGAAATAAATGGAGATAAATCAAAATCAGATTTTAGAATTGCTTTTTGAAGTATATTTACATCGCTAATTAATGAAGATAATTTAAAAGACACATTACGCTCTAATCTAAAAAAAGTATCTAGACCAATACCTATATCATCTAAATCTTGTAATAATTCAGGAATAGTTTTCTCCCAATTTCCCGACAATATTTTAACAAATTCAACAAACGTACCATATTTAGCATCCCAAGCGCCTGGCTGTAGGTTTAATATTTTATAAAGAGCAGCATCCCAGTAATCTGGATTTGAATAATTTAAATATTTCAAACATTCCCAAGCTTCTGGATTGCTGGACAATTTATGAGCAATGGTTTTGAGTAAATTAGAATCTTGAGCTTGCAGTATAGAATCATTTTTGTACTCTTTATATGCGTTTCCAACAAGGTTTAGCATTTCCTTATCATGTTCGTCTATTTTAGCAACTTGTTCGCGAGTTAATATTTTCTCATATTTCTCTTTATCTAAATCTCCTAATATTTCTTCTGGAAAAGGTATTGCAAGCTGAGTTTCTGTATCATTAGGTCTTTTAGCCAAAACATAAATATTCCCTATAAAATGTTTAAACATTCGCCCTGCTCTTCCAATAAGATTTTTATATGCAAAATTACTAAATTGCAAACCTCTTCCAGAGGTCATCCATACAATAACATTTTCTGCAGATGTGTTAACACCTTCGATTATTGAGGATGTTGATATTAGACGATTCAAACCTTCATTTTCCTCAAACAATTTAATCTGAATTTGACTTAATGAACGATGTAATGAACCATTATGCACACCGACTCCTCGTTTAGCTAATAAAGTAAGATTCCAATTATAATCGTAATTCTTTCCCAACCAATCAGAAAAGTCATTTAACAATACTGAATCAATTTTAGGAGAGGTTTCTAGTATTAAATTTGATAAAGATGTTATATTAGAGAAAGATCCAGCATATATTAAAGTCTTACCTTTCAATGTTCTATTTAGATTTAAGAAATATTCTCCTTTTTTTTGAGTATCAGTACCTATTTGAGGATAATAATCTGTAACTTTAAGAAAAACAGTATTAAAGTCCATTTTCATGAACTCCATATCTTTAGTAAACTGATTATCCTCTATTTTAGTTATATTAGGAGCTAAATAATATTTTTGCTTTGCAATTTGACCTAGCTTTATAATAGCCTTTATCAATGATGCAGATCTTTCTTTTTCAAAATCTTTACTTGATTTGTAAAATTCATCAACAATCAATATGTCTAACGAATCAATCTTATTTACATAGCATAGTGCTCGTTCTTGTGGAAATATAAAAATATTTCTTTCTGCTAATGGAATATCGGTTGTAGTTATTATATTATATTCATTTGCAAATTTCTTATATATTCGTCTACGCGTTTCATCAGTTAATGCTATTGTTGGGACAATTATTGCTACATTTCTAGGCTTCCGCAATTTAATAAAAGCATCAATAACAAAACTTTTACCAAAGCTAGTAGGTGCACTTACAGCAATATTCTTACCTGCTAACAAAGAACTTAAAAGTCTAAACTGTTCTCTATGCAAAACTTTTTCTTCGTTCAAACCGATGTCTGCCTTAAATAGATTGTAAACAAATGCATCTTCCCATTCAGAAGAATTAACATCCATATAAGGATACAATCCAACTTCTCTAATTAGAGAATTCAACAGAGGGAAGTATTGAATATTATTTCTACCAACATAATCTAATAGTTGAATTAACAAATCTCTTGCCTTAGGCTCATCTCCATCTATTAGATAATCATTTATTTCTGAACACTTATAAAACAAATCTTCATTCATAACTATTATTAAAGTCTAAAAATATTAGCACGATTCGTAAACATCTCAACAATTTTAGATTTCTTTGGAACAGGAAAAATCATTAAATGAAATTTGATTTCAGAATACATATACACATCTGTAGCGCATTTTTCAATTTGTTTCTTAAAATAAACACATAACCAAAGAGTAAATTAGAGAAAAGCGTAGCGAATAGGCTGAAAAAGCGTTCGTTACGCTATATTTTTCTATTGGCGAAAAGCCAAAGAAAGCCATAATATAGCCATACAGCGCAAGAGTTCAGTTACCACATCATTACCGTGTAATCGTGAAAAATTTTTCGCTAAGAGGGTCTTTTTCTGCGATTTGCGTAATTCTGCGTAGCTGTCGGTAACTCACAGTAAACTAATTTTGTAACCAAAAAATGTGAGTTATGCGAAGTACATTCAAGGTCTTATTCTACGTGAAGAAAGGCAGTGCAAAGCCCAACGGCAACCTGCCACTGATGTGCCGCCTTACGGTGGACGGAGAGATTAAACAGTTCAGCTGCAAGATGGATGTTTCCCCACACTTGTGGGATGTGAAGAACAACCGAGCTTCGGGCAAGAGTGCCGAAGCGCAAAAAATCAACCGTGCAGTTGACAAGATTCGGGTGGAGGTGAACCGCCGCTACCAAGAACTGATGCAGACGGACGGATATGTAACCGCTGCCAAATTGAAAGATGCCTATCTCGGCATTGGTATAAAGCAGGAAACCTTGCTGAAACTTTTTGAACAGCACAATACCGAATTTGCGAAGAAAGTCGGACACAGCAGAGCCAAAGGAACATTCCAACGGTACATAACCGTCTGTAAGCATATCAGAGAGTTCCTGCCACATACATACAAGCGTGAGGATATTCCCCTCAAAGAGTTGAATCTCACGTTCATCAACGACTTCGAGTATTTCCTTCGCACGGAGAAGCAATGTCGTACCAACACCATTTGGGGCTACATGATTGTGCTGAAACATATTATCTCCATTGCGAGAAATGACGGCCGTTTGCCGTTCAATCCCTTTGCCGGATATATTAATTCTCCCGAAAACGTGGACAGAGGATATGTCACTAAGGAGGAAATAAATGTGATGATGAATACTGAAATGCCCGACAAAACACATGAACTTGTCCGAGACCTGTTCATATTCTCCACTTTTACAGGATTGGCATACTCCGATGTCAAGAACCTCACGGAAGACAATCTGCAAACATTCTTTGACGGCAACCTGTGGATTATAACCCGAAGAAAGAAAACCAACACAGAATCCAATATCCGTCTGTTGGATGTTCCACGAAAGATAATAGAGAAGTATAAAGGTATGACAAAGGATAACAAAGTGTTTCCAATGCCGAGCAACACGACTTGCAACAAGAAGTTGAAAACCATTGCCGAGTTGTGCGGAATAAAAGCCCATTTAACCTATCATGTAGCCAGACATTCGGCTGCAACCACCATCCTGCTATCCAACGGAGTACCTATTGAAACTGTCAGCCGATTATTGGGACATACCAACATAAAAACTACCCAAATCTATGCGAAGATAACCGCCCAAAAGATAAGTCAGGACTTGGAACAACTTTCTGACAAATTGGGAGATATGGAGAAAAGCATTTGCAGTGTCATATAATAACAATTAACCGCCAGTCGCATATTTCCTCGCTCGTCCATTAAGTTAGTACAGACTTTACTGAAAGTGACAAGGTCAGGCGGCTTAGCCGTTTCGGGCTGAATCTTCCTCCTGCGGAGAGTATTCAGCCCGAAAACCTTTCCACTTTCACGTCTGTACAATGGACGATGACGGCTACGGAAACAAACGACTGACGGAAAAGAATCATCAAAAAACAAACAAGAATCTAAACATACCAAGGTGTACTATTCAAATGTCAATCAAAATAAAAGGACGCTAATTTTATAAGATAAATTAAAATGGTGGCAAACGGGAAACTGCACTCCCTCCAGAAAATAATGTTTTTCTCTTGATTGTGTTTTGTAAATACCGTTTTTGCGTTGCCGGAATATCGTGCTTTTCCACAAAGCAAGGTGTTGCTCACTTTTGTTATTTCGTTGACCGTTTTATTATCTTAACGGATTAGTGACCAACAGACCATGGTACTAACCAACAATTGGGCAAACCAACCAACCGACCATTGTTTGTTGGAAGCAATAGATAATATGACCAATCTCACACAGGCTTTTTAGTAAAGAAAATTTGTCTGTTTTTAGTGGTGGTTTCCATGCTTGAATTTTATGTTCAAGCGAACATAGCAAGTTGTGTTTTGGGCTGCCCGAAATATTTCCGGCACCCCAAAACCACTAGCCAAAATCTTTTCCTCCAAAGTCGGAAAATAACGATAAAAATAGATACGGAAACATAGCATACGGTTCAAATAAAATGCGTATCTTTGCCAAATAATGTCAAGACACAAAAGAGTAAGTTTATGTTTTCGGAACGCATTAAAGAACTTCGCATTCAGAATCAGATGCCACAAAGACAATTAGCAGCAGCTTTAGATATTGATACTGCAACCTATTGCAAGATAGAAAAAGGTGAAAGAAGAGCCAAAAGAGAACAAGTTTCTATTTTATCCAAGCTGTTTAATGTTAATACGGAACAGTTGTTGACTTTATGGCTCGCAGATCAAGTATCAGCGGTAGTATCAAGCGAACAGAGAATCGCTCCTCAAGCTTTATCTCTTGTCGTTGAGACGTTAAAACAAGATATGTAATATGGCTAAAGTAAAATATGAAATGGTTGACCCTGATTTGGCTTCAGCTATATTAGCTGAAGCTAAGTCTATTTACGGTCTTAAGACTTACATCAGTCTGTTTAGCAGTGCTGGGGTGGGATGTTATGGCTTTAAAGAAGAGGGGTTTTACTGCATAGCGACAGTAGAGTTGTTGGAGCGAAGACTGAAAATACAGGCTTATAATCATAAGTGCGTATATAAAAGCGGTTATATCTGTGGGGATATGACGTTGCAAGAAACTAAAGATAAGGTTTTCAAAGAGCTTTCCCTTTGGAAAAGAGGGTATAACATTACAGACCTTGATGTTCTCATTGCTACCCCGCCATGTCAAGGAATGTCGGTTGCTAATCATAAAAAGAAAGACGAATTAAAGCGAAATTCTTTAGTCGTTGAATCTATCAAAATGACCATGCAGATTAAGCCGAAATTCTTTATTTATGAGAATGTTCGTGCTTTCTTAAATTCTGTGTGTACCGATATTGATGGCCAAGATATAACTATAAAAGAAGCGATAGACAAGAATCTTTCGGGAGACTATAACATATCGTATCAGGTTCTCAATTTTAAAGACTACGGCAATCCGTCAAGTCGTACTCGTACTCTCGTTATCGGCGTAAGAAAAGACATGAAAGAAATTACGCCGTTTGACTTATATCCAGATAAACAACCAGAAAGAACTTTGCGTCAAGTCATAGGGCATCTTCCGTCTTTGAAGAAAATGGGAGAAATATCAGCTGACGATATTTATCACAATTTCAGAAAATACTCGCCACACATGGAAGCTTGGATTGCTGATATTAAAGAGGGACAGTCTGCGTTTGATAATACGGATATATCGAAAATTCCGCATACAATCAAAAATGGGGTCGTTGTATATAACGCTCAAAAAAATGGTGATAAATATACTCGTCAGTATTGGGATAAGGTCGCACCATGCATTCATACACGCAATGATATTATGGCGAGCCAAAATACAGTGCATCCGACCGACAATAGAGTATTCAGCATTCGTGAGGTAATGCTGATGATGTCCGTACCATCTTCTTTCGCATGGACCAATATTTCTTTCAAGGAGTTAAATGCTTTCTCGGAAAAACAAAAACAAGATTTCCTTAAAAAGGAAGAAATGAACATCCGACAGAATTTAGGTGAAGCTGTGCCAACAGTCATTTTTCAGCAGATTGCTCATAAAATTCGCACTGTTTTAAGTAGACCGACAAAATCAGAGCAAGACATAAAATCTCTTATTGATAGAAAAAAACTAACTATGCCAGCTTGCTTATTGGAGTATATCAAATCGGCTGACCATCTTAGTTTTGCTGATTTATCTAAAATTGCGGAACTGGCAAACGCACAAAGAGAAGATAATGCCGCATATTACACAAGACAGGATATTTGCTTTTCTATTGTTAAAAATTTGCCGGACGCAAAAGAATATACCGAGCTAAATATATTGGAACCTTCGGTCGGAGTTGGTAATTTTTTACCTACCTTAATTCAAAAGTATTCAAGTGTTCCTGTGGTAAATATTGATGTTGTAGATATTGATGCCGTAAGCATTGATATTTTGAAAGAATTGGTATGTAAGATAAACGTTCCTGACAATGTGCATATCAATTATATTAATGCCGATTTCTTGTTGTATGAATTCGGTAAGAAATATGATATCGTAGTAGGTAATCCTCCATATAAAAAGCTGACAAAAGAAAAAGAGTTGCTATCCAAGTATAAATCGGACATATACAATAAAGATACAAATAATATATTCTCATTTTTCATAGAAAAAGCTATGAGAATAGGAAATGTTGTATCATTGATTGTACCTAAAAGCCTGATTAATGCTCCTGAATTCAATTTGACCCGTTCATTGATGAAAGAAAAGAGAGTATCACATATCATAGATTTTGGGGAGAAAGGATTCAAAGGAGTTAAGATTGAAACTATCTGCTTTATTCTTGATGCACAGAAAAAACCAAGCAATACGATTGTCGAATCTTACATAACAAATACTGTATCGGCTCACGAACAGAAATATTTAATGGATAACAAATTTCCGTATTGGATAATCTATAGAAATAATGAATTCGATGAAGTGGCAGAAAAGATGGATTTCAATGTGTTCAGAGCATATAGAGACAGAGTGATTACCAAATCAATTACAAAGAGCAGTGGGAAGATAAGGGTATTGAAATCCAGAAATATAGGAAATAACGAAATTATTAATATTCCTGAATATGACAGCTATATTGATGATGTAAATGGTTTAGATGTTGCAAAATACCTAAATCAAACAAATTGTATCTTATTGCCGAATCTAACATATAACCCACGCGCTTGCTTCTTGCCAAACGGATGTATTGCAGATGGCTCAGTCGCAATTCTTACATTAGTGAATGGTAATGATGTCGTTTCTAAAGATGATTTAGCGTTTTATGCTACAGACAGTTTTACGCGGTTTTATGCAATTGCACGTAATTTGGGAACGCGTTCTCTAAATATAGACAATAATTCTGTTTTCTTCTTTGGAAAACTTAAATCTCAACGAGTATGAGAAATGTTATAAATGAATATCTTAGCCAATTTGATTTGGATATACGAAAGTCTCATGACGCAAGATATGTAGACCAGAAGTGTACACCCGATATTGTATGCTTTATGGCTGATTGTGTTATGAATATGGTTGCGACTAAACCTGTTTTTGTAATCAATGATGTATGGGACACTCAGTATTTTATACAAAATTCCAGAGTGATATTCAATAAGCCTTGGGCTAACGACAAGAAAGCATATAATGAATACAACAAAGTCCTTTCGCAGCCACTCAAGTTGTTAGCTTATGCTCATATTTTGAATGTTGAAACGGTAAACGGTTCACTTACATTCTCTGTCGCAAATGAAGATTTATTGGATTATATTTCAAGAAAAGACCGCAACGCATACAACTTCTTATACTGCTACTTTATGAAAGTTATGTCCGATAGTGGCTTTATGAGATATTTTGAGGAATATGCGGAAGACAGTATCAATAATCCAATTGCAGCGAGAGACGAAATTTATGACAGGTATTTCAAGTTGATAAATGGGAATACTCCGTCTCATTCTCGATTGGATATCAGGCGTATGTTTCATAAGGTTTTCAATGTATATGCGGCTGAACATCATTTGCATGGTAGCAATGGCAAGATTACATATTACTCTGATTTGATGTACAACAAAAAGAATTGGCGTGATATGGACAAGGATAAGACAGTAACACGGCAGGAAGCAATAACACCGGAAAAGAAAGAAAAGCAAGAGGCTATAAATACATATTATGTTCAGAAAGCAATCGCTTTAATCCGTAAAATCCAAAAAGTCAGCGAGGTTAATGATAGTTGGGGTAATGGAGAAGCTACGCAGGTTCATCATATATTCCCCAAATCACAATTCCCACAGATTGCTCATTATGTTGAAAATCTGATATTGCTGACTGCGACCCAGCACAATACAAAGGCACATCCAAACAATAAAACTCAGCAGATAAATAAAGACTATCAATTAGTTTGTTTATTGGCTAAAGCTGATACAATTGAAAGTTCATTACGACTCGTTGGAGATAAATATTATCGAAAGGAATCATTTGTATATGTAATTAACACAGGATTAACGGCTGACTTTAGCATAAGCCTGACTTTCAATGAAATAAAAACAAAATTAGTGCATATATACAATGCCGCATAACAATTGTTGATAGGAAATGATATGGCAGATGGTAAAATAAAAGTAACTATTGAATGTCAGCAGATTGCTCCATTAGAAAAATTGCAAAGAGAATTTCATCTTGGTTCATTGAAGATGGGGATTTTTGCAAACAATGGTTGTGGAAAAACATTCATAAGTAGATTATTTCGACTTATAGACCATTCAAATAAGGCTTTAAGTCTGGATGAGAATGGTTGTAGCCCTACTGATTCTTTAATTAGATTTGGCTGTAACTTTGGACATTTTGCTTTTAAAATTACCAACAAAGAGGGAGATACCGTTGAAGATATATCCATTGATATTAAAGAAAAGAGTATTCCAACTTTGCCAAAGTCCCATTACTTATATCATGTATTCAATCAAGATTATGTTGAAGAAAATATCCGAGTTCTAAATTATGAAAAAGATTCAGATATTCAAGGATACATTTTAGGCAAAGCAAACATTGATTTGACTGATGATGAAAACAAATTGAAGAAAATTCAGGATGATGGGATTATATTGAGGAATCAAATTGAAAAAATCATTCAAACCTATCTGACAAAAAATATTGATTCAATTAGAGATATAAAGCGATTACAAGAGTACAAAGATTTATTAAACATAGAGGCAATCTTAGACTCTATCAATCAAGAAAAGTGTAGCTGTTCGAAAACAGTTGATGATTTGCTTACTGATTACAATAAGGTTAAATCTACACCAGAGAATCTTGACGATATATTATTGATAGACAATGTGTCTATTGATATCAACGCTATGCAAACAATAGTAAGTGATTTAGATAAACAATATAATCTCAGTTCGTTTTCGGGTGAATTCAAGGCTAAAATCAAAAGTAAACAACATTTCATAGAAGAAGGTGTCAGGTTATTTAAGGATAACCGTTGTCCTTTTTGTGAGCAAGAATTAGCTAATGATTCTCTTGCATTAATTGATAGATACACACAGTTTTTGACTGACTCAGAATCTAAAACGATAAAACTATTTCAGGATTATAGCAAACAATTGCAAAATTATATTTCCTTATTGTTAAATGTCGAAAATACGGTAACCCAAAGAGCAAATTTGTACAATGAATATAAGACAAAATATATTCCTGCATTAGAAAACGATAATTTTGAAAGCGTTGCTATCATTACGTCAATTAAAGATAGTATTCAACTCTTGATAGAAGCTACTAACAAAAAAATTGAGGCTATAAACATTTCGGTTAAAGTTAGTGATGATGTCATACAAAATATCGAGAAACATATAATGGTATTAAATCGTTTGATTGAAAGTAATAATAAGAAGATACAAACTATCAATCAAAAGAAAAATAAAATTGGAGAAGAAAATAAAAAGATCAGAAAAGACATATGTAAATCGGCTTATTCATATTTAGCTGAATTATGCAATAAGGATGTTCTAAAAATTCATGAATTAAGAAAAGAGTATAAAGAGCTGAATGATGATATTTCTAAAAGAAAAGAGGCGGAAAAAGTTAGTAAAAAGAAAAAAGTATATGAAACCATAAAGGATGTACTTGACTATTTCTTTTCTGGTAAATATACTTTGAGAGAGGATGATTTCCACCTAATTCTTAATAGTACGACGCTAAATAAAGGACAAGTCAAACAAATCCTTAGTGAAGGTGAAAAAAACATTATTGCATTTGCCTATTATTTAGGAGATGCACACTTAAAAATAGAAAAAGAGGATGACTATAAGAACTTGTTTTTTGTAATAGATGATCCTATATCAAGTATGGACTTTACATATGTTTATACCATGAGTGGAGTGATTCGCGATATCAAACAAATACTTGAAAAGCTTGATAAAGAAAAGTTTATCATCTTGACACATAACAATGATTTTATGAGGATATTATGTGCAAATAATATCGTAGAAAAGAAATTATTACTACGTAACAGCGAACTTGTCGATTTTAATGAAAATTTCACGGTACCATATATAAGCCATTTGATAGATGTTTATAAAATTGCCCGTAAAGGGGAAAAAGCTAATCATACTACGGCAAATTCTATAAGACATATTATAGAAACTTTGACTAAATTTCAAAATATAGAGGTTTCGAATGATAGTATTGCAGAATACATAAAGGACAACATACCCCATGACAAGAAGTCATATACATTTATTAATGACTTATCTCATGGTGGATGGAGAAATGAACAAATACCTCTAACAGATGAGGATTATAAAGAAGTATGTGAAACAATTATAACTCACATTGAAACATTGTTCCCAAAACAAATAAAATACTGTGAGAAGTTTTAGTCATTGGAAATAAATATCTACATTTGCAACAAAGAGTTATTTGACAGTAAAGCACCGCAAAACGCTGAAAATCGCACGGTTGCCAAGTCGTTACCATTACTTTTCAAATACTCGGTTAAATGTTTATTCCTCAAACGGTTGTGTCAAGCCGTTGAAAATCTAAAATAAGAATTAACCCGATCAATATAAAAATCCCGCATAGATTTTATATAGCTTTCTTCGAGTCGTGTTGCCTTTGATGTAATGTTGCATTCATGTAATATAAGAATAGGTATATGTAATAAAGGCTTTATTTTGTCAATGGAAATATCTTTATTTAAAAGTTTCTTTATGTCTAAAACTATATTATCGGGTATATCTAATGTAGATAATTCATTAATGCCAATAATAATAGAATTTTCTTTTTTTATTTTGTCAGTAGACAAAGTATTATAAACAGAAGTAACAATTGATGTCAAGCGTGTATCGTCTATAGAATCATAAAATTTTGCTTCTCCTAACCACAATGAAAATTTATCGCCTGGCTCCAATACAATATGGACACTATCTGCGCCCTTTGCATAATCATTCACATTCTGCTTATAGTAAATTTTGGGCACAACAGGAAGCGCGTTATAATAATTACGCATTATAGCATACAACAAAATTTCTGCTATTTCTCCACCGGCGATGTCATTGTCTGTAATTCTAAGATTCTTTGCAGCCCGAACTAACATAGAAGAAGGACGGCTACCTAATGCCATTCGTTCTGCTTGGTTTAGTGCAGTTTGAGCAACATTATCCCAAATATAGTCTAGAAAATCATTAATTCTCCATGCACCATCTTCGAAATCCTGCACCATACATAAGGTATCCTTATTCTCAATCGGAGAGATAGACGTATCTGATAATATATCTGCAAATGGGCAAGATAGCACAATGTGAAACGGCCTATACATACGTACACTATTTTATATATTTATGATTTTGAATATAAAGGTACGGATTATTCCTCATATGTTTTTACTATCAAGACATAAAATAGTATCTTTGCTTAAAAATATTCACAATGATAATCACTATCGTATCTCTTATTGATCAATTTTTAAATATTAATATACCAACATACAAAGATTATCAGTTTTTCTCTTACTTATTTGAATCTAATACTAAAGGAGATATTTTGAGAGTCCAAGTGGCAAGCAAAAAATTCAAGTCTCGTTTGAAAATATTTGACGAGCTAAGCAGGGTTAATAGAAAGTATTTAGCAATAAAAGCTGTATTTGACAGGATACCTGAGGATAGCAAATTTATTGTTGTACCTGGAAAAATTGATGATACTATTTTACTATATCATTTAAGAAATGAAGTAGATAAATTAAATGGCATAGAAGATACGACCTCTAATTTGGATAAAACAATTAGTCAAATAGCATCTTTGTACTACACTCAAAGTTTTAATGGCAATGCTAAACGAAGACAATATATAGGTGAAACAGATAAATCTAATCGAATATGTAGATTTTGTGGTCAACAAGTTCCAATAGTTTCATTTAATAATACAGCTCATGCTATTAGTGAATCCCTTGGGAACAAAAGTATCATCTGTAGAGAAGAATGCGATAATTGTAATGAACGATTCAGTAGAACAATAGAGCCGGACATTGCAAATATGCTTTCATCTCTTTTAACTATTTATTCTATTCACGGGAAAAATGGAATTAGAACAACCGCTGGTAAAAATTTCAAACTATCATTAAATGAAGCAACTAAAAGCGACACTAATGTAGGGACCATAACAATACAACTGCAACAAAAATTTCCTGAGAATATAGAAGATTTTTTTAAAGAGCAGTTATCACTAGATGCTAGCACCCTAAAATACATTCCTCAAAATGTATATAAATGCTTATGTAAATATGTAGTAAGTGTTGTTAATAAACGATACTTAGCAGATTTTAGGAAAACTATTGATTGGATAAATTCGACAACAAGGTATTGTAAGTTGCCAATAGTTGCTATTGGGGATGCCCAGATAAAAATGGAAGCCCCGTATTTGATTGTATCAATACGCAAAACAAACAATTACAATTATCCATATTGTTTTGCCTTATTTGCGATAGCCAACACCATATTTGCATTTATTATACCCTTTACATCAAAGAATAAATATCATTTCACCACACCGAAGAAATACAAAATCTTTCAAGAAATGATTCAATCTTGGTATAATAGGATCAAATGGTCTTTCAATAAATTATCATCATCTCAAAGGACATACACACGAGTAGATTTTACGCTACAAATTCCTCCAGAATGTAAATTAGGGAAAGATTACTTTGTACTTAATAAGAAAAATAATCTTTAGCCGGAATCCCCTAATTATTAGATTAATTAATTTTTGTAATTATTCCAGTTTCAGGAATCCCATTAAAAAAGCATCAGGAAAAATAAACTTCTTTTCTCCTAATGTAAATCTGACATAGATAAACTTCTCATTCTTATTGATTTTTACAACCGTTCCTTTGCCAAACTTCTTATGAACTACAGTACTGTCAACCGCTAATTTCTCAAGTTGTTTTTTGAGATTACCATCCTCTTTCGTTGATTGCACAGATGGTGACTTCGCAGTAGTGAGCTCATTTACAGGGCGAGATTGTACAACTGGTACAGAATGAGGTTGTGAGGTCTTTGTTGTTCCTTGTTCAGTTTGTTTTTTATTGACTGTTTCAGTACCTTTTGAATAGGAATCAGAATCTACCTTTGTCATTGAGGATTGCTGATTGTAGAAGAGTTTTTCATACTGCTCCTTGCGGATGGTAGTATCCCAGCCACCTACTTCGTCTGCTATATGCCTATTGATACCAGTATATGTCAGACTAGCATCTTCATAGCGTTTGAATTTGAAGATAGCGTCGTTCATCAGCGGTGCATTAAATACACCGAGTGAACAGAGCATATTAAAGTCCTCGACACTTAAACCTGTAACTTTCTTGAACAGACCTGGCTCCAACTGTGTAATGACATCCTTCAGGCATCTTTCACGGTAGTCAGTCAAATACATAAATACAGGAATACGAGTAGCAAACTTTATCAGTTTCTCTTGAATCTGTTTGCGTTTACTCTTCATTTCCTTTTCCTCGTCAGAAATTTCCTTTTTCTCCTTTGGGGTTGGATTGGGATTTTCTTTCTTTGCCTTTTTAACGGCCTCGGATTTATTGATGATGGTAGTAAGGTCATTGTTCAGGTTACGGAACCCTTCTATATTCATCAAGGCTTTCATGGCTTCAGGACTCGCAAGCAAACGTTTCAGTGTATCATTGTCTACATTTACAAGCAGGGCTGATTCCCACCGTTTTGCCAATAACGTAGCCGAAGTTCCTGCCAAAGCGATATCCAAGATGTCTTGTGCATCAACTTCTTTCATGCTGCTGCCATCATAAGCCAGCACAGGAAGAAATTTTATGAACTCACCGACTTTCGCCTCTGGGTTGGATTCATTGATATCCAGTCTACAACTGTAATCGGATATTTGCCGTAACGCTCTGTCAAGGGCAAAGTCAAAGACATAGCATTCATTTTTCATTATGACACGTCTTCCATCCTCATCCTTTACTTCCCATGGACTCTGAACTCTAAATGCTGCCTGAAAATATGTTTCCGGACTTTTCAAATTCCGTAGCATGAATATCCCAGTCCAAGGTTTCACGGTAACACCTGTTGTCAGTTTGCCACAAGTCAGTGTTATTGTCTTTGTCCTAAGAGGATCTCCCATATTCGCCTGAACCGGATACAAAGCATCCAGACCGATTCCGGCTGCAGTTCCAGCACATACTATCACTTTGTAATCGTGGTAAAATTTGTTTTGCCGTTGAGCAAGCAGATTTGCCATAGCAAAACAAGATGCGATATTAGGCAGAAACCAAATTGTGTGTGAAAGTACATTGAGCAATCGAGTATCACTGAATGGCATTGGAGGACGTTTATCCTGTCCTAATTTCATGTCATCTACACTAGCTGGAAGGTATGAACCACGAATAAGATTCAGCCATTTCTGTACCTCGTTCTCATATTTGAATCTGGCATTTGCACCTTTGCCTTCTGCTGCGAAAAACACATTCAGGTCAAACTCATCAAACTCACCTTGCTTTGCTACTTCCTGTATTTCATCGGGCATACGGTAAGTAAGCATTACCATTCGTGGCAGAGCTATATAAGGATTACCGTTACCTTTCCATTCCGTTTTAGCTCGCTGCTCATCAGAATAAGTCCAGTTAAAGATCTGCTCCTCTATAAATTCTCCGGTATTGATGGCTCTAAATGGTGTTCCTGAGAGAAACAGATAATATCGTGTTGAAATAGGAAGCCATGTTTCATTAATGGCATTGCTTGCTTCATCTTTCTGATATTTTTCCACATCAAAATCTACCTCATTTTCTTCATCCTCCTTTTCAAACAATTCCTTCGCTCTCTCTTTCCAAGCTCCGAAGTGATATTCGTCAAATATTACCAAATCCCAATTTGTCGAATGGATAAACTCATTTTTTGTCTTTATTCCTCCACTTTCGTTTGTGCCAAGCAAATCCTGAAACGAACCAAAAACGACAATGGGCCTTGATTTATCCGTACGATTAAACTCCTGGTCAATATTCAAATTATTGTTGCGTGCATCTTTATTGGATATGTACTGCCATCCTTCAAAGTCGATATGGGATATAAGATCTTCTCTCCAGGCTGATTCTACAGCAGGTTTGAATGTAAGGATTAAAATCCGCGACAACCCCATTTTCTTTGCCAGCTGATAACTGGCAAATGTTTTCCCGAAACGCATTTTTGCATTCCACAAGAACTTTGGTGTGTGACCAGGCTCTTCCTTGAGTGCCTGATCAAAATATTTTTTAGTCTGTTCTACGGCACGAAACTGTTCAGGACGCATCGTGAAATTCTGTGTCCTGTTCTCAACATTGTCTGACCCTGTACGAAGGGATAATATAGCAGCTTCAACATCAGATACTGAACACTTGAACCACTCATCGGTTTTGTCAAGAGGATTCAGTCGATGACATCCTTTGCTTTCAAGAATCCTGTGTATGTCCTTATCTGTAAAACAAGATCCGTCATTAGCCATTGCAGACTTGACTAATACAATCTCATACTTGATTTTGCTTGTGTGGAGCTGCTCTTCAATACGTTCCTGGGCAGTACGGTTGGTATACCCGATTTTCAAATATCCTTTGTGTGACTCTACTCCAGGCAATCTGTAGGCATATATTGTAGGAGTAACAGCAGGTCGTTGGGGAAAGAAGTTATGTTCCATAATATTACTCCATTGGTCGTATCATTGATTTAATAAACGCAATCTCTTCTTCAGTCAGTCCATACTTAGCATATAATTCTTCATCAGTCCAGGATTTAGAATAATCTTGAACTGGAACAAATGCAAAAACGCCTTTAGATATATTTTGAGTATTCTTTATCAGAGACATCATAAATCTAAAGAACCTCGTGGTCATATATGAAATTAGGTTTTGACCTTCGACCTTGTTATTAACAAAATCTACAATCAAATACGTTTCTGTGCAGACTGTATTTACATCTGCATATAATGGAGTAGAAATAATGCTGTGGGGATATTCATCTCCACCAGGACTAGCTTTGGAAACCAACACTTTCTTTTTATCTTTCCAAGCAATATTTTTAGTTATATATCGTGATTCTATAAACACTTGTTTCTGAGAAGATTTACTTCTATCGCTTCGAAATAGAGTTATATTTGCTTTGCTTGATTTTGTCAATTCATAATTCTCAAAATTCGAAGGTATTCCAAACGGTAACCTTGATTGCACTCGATTATCCATTGTTTCTTCTTTAAAACTGCGTACTTTATTTAAGATAGAGATAGCTTCATTGTACCTTATAAAAGTTGTTGAATTACCTTCAAGTAAAGGTCTTTCTAAAAAAGATATAACAATGTTACCTTTATGGTTGTAAATTAGACAATCCCCTTTTTGATTCCTATCCCATAAGAAATAACATACTCCGCCACGAATGTTAATTCCTGGGAAGCAATCAGATGTTTCTGGAAAATCATGAATTATGCGTAGATGTCTATCATTCAGCATTTCATCTCTAAAACTATCAAGTCCTTTACCACCTGAGTACCATCTTGCGGGAATAATCATCGTTAGATACCGAGGATTAAGCTTTATGGCGTTTTTAACAAACTTATCATATATAGGAGTGGCACTACTGCCTTCTCCTCCTCCATCATTCATTTGATAAGGTGGATTGCCTATAATCACATCAAATTTCATATTGAATACTTTGTGTACATCTAAGCTGTGGATAAATTGATAAGCGTGGGTTTCAAGTTCCGTTCCACGATCATATTCATTTTTCGAAGCCCCGCAATAGATACATTTACCATCTTTCCAAGTATGTCTAATACGTTGGAAGATTATATTTCCTTGAGGCTTTTCTTCCGAAAACTGATATACTGAAAACTCCCCACTCGGATATTTACTACAATAAACACTTCGACGGGAAAGTAAACTCGTGAGTTCTGTAATAGCAATACCAAAGAGTTGCTTTGAAAATATGTGCTCTATACGTTTTTCAAGATCAGGAATTTGTTTTTCAAGCCCTTTTATCAGTCTTTTGGCTATTTCCCGTAAAAACACACCGCTTTTGCAGCAAGGATCAAGGAATGTCGTATCGGGATTCTCAAACAACTCTTGCGGCAACATATCAATAATCTTGTTAGCCAATTCCGGTGGGGTAAACACCTCATCATTACTAAGATTTGCAATACAAGACAGCACATCAGGATTATATACATTTTGAAACAAACTATTCTCCATAATCCTGAACCTTTTTATAGTGAGTAATATATCTTCTCAGGAATATTCCACCTTCTTCCTTTTGCTCTTCAGTGAGTGCGAATAGATTGCCCTCACTACTATCATTGTAGAGAAGGAGGTCTGTCATTGTGTAGTCAGAGCGTTGCATCTGAGTGCTACCGATTAGTGTCCATTCTGAAAAGACTATAGGAGCTGTGGTATCGTTGCCATCAGTATCGACACACATCAGTGTTAGCGCATTTCCGTTGATGATATTTCGGCTTATAATAAACTTAGCCGCTTGACGAGCTTCGTCCGAAGCCTCGGCTTTACAATGGTCGGTGTATTCTTCATTCCAAATAGAGAATAAGCGTTCACGACAAGCATATACATTGTCGTTCATTATATCTACACCGTACAAACTGCCTATGGCTACGATCGCTTGCTTTTCGTAGTCACGGGGGCTCTTCTTATATTTTCTTCTTAATTCTGCGAGTTTACGTCTGAGTATGGCAGAAAGGAAGTTCCCGTCACCACAAGCTGGTTCCAGAAATCGGGAATCCGGTCTCAAACACTCATTTTTTACAAGGTCCAACATTGCGTTTACCTCACGCTCTGCCGTAAATACTTCACCTCGTTGTGCAACTCTTTCTTTAGACTTTATCTGACTCATATTCCATCTTGCTGAGTCTCTCTATATAAGAGGTAGTATGACAGATGGAATATCCTGGTTATCAACTGTTGTTTAAGTCTCAAAACTAGAATCTGATAAACAATTCTATGTTTTTGAACATTACAATATGCTTTTATTGGCTCTTAAATAATAATAGTTGCTATATTTTACGTAATTTCGCAACATATTATGTCTCTCTTATATAGAATGTAGTCGTTTTACTAAACACTTAATTGAGCCCTACAAATCCATTAATATCTGTGCGTTAGCTTTGTCTACTACGGAGTTATCCAATGAGGCCAGATAAATTTGTGTGGTAGCCTCGGAATCATGTCCCATTCCTTCACTGATGACAGAAATAGGAATGTTCTTGCCTTTGGCTGCGCTTGCCCATGAATGACGGGCACAGTACATGCTTAGAGGAACGGATATATCGGCCAGTCTGGCTATTTCTTTCAGGTTCCGGTTTATTCCGGACATGACACTCCTGTAATGCTTGTGCGTATCCTTAAAAGGATATTTCAATACCGGCAAAATATAAGGACTGAGGCTGTCTTCCGGGTATTTGCCGACAATCTCCTGCATACATTTTTCCCACCTGACAACCAGCTGCTGCCCGGTCTTTCGTCTGCGATACGATAAGAAGCCGTTCTGAAGAT
>ERZ1027225.407-NODE-407-length-20534-cov-7.380927_pt1 | contig 20534 bp, 14 predicted proteins | sample MGYA00519479_ERZ1027225 | MGnify/ENA primary metagenome ERZ1027225 (study PRJEB26926, sample SAMN06164471) | human gut metagenome | biome: ENVO:00009003; feature: ENVO:2100002; material: ENVO:00002003 | host: Homo sapiens | place: USA | collected 2012 ... | reverse complement strand
TATATAATTATTATGGATGCAGTTATCATGATGTGTGGTGGCTGCATCTTTTAATGTGGATAATATAATAATCAGGCAGAAATGCTTATTAGAAATCTATATTGTGTGTGTTTCTAAAAGTGATGATTTAGTGTTTTTTTTGACGGAGAAAAATAAGTATGTGGGGTGAAAAAGACATACGAAACAGATGAAATTTGGAGATTTGGTAGGTTTTAAGAAGTCCGTGAATATTCTTGTGCGATGAAATCGCACTTTCGGAAATTTGGAAATCAGATGTCCAGAAGTGGAAATTATCTATGCGAGTTTACTCGCAAAGTGCTTTATTTAAGCCATATACCTTCCGCATGAACCTGTCGTGCTCAGGATCAATGCTTGTGATGTTGAGCTGATAGCTGTTCATGGGCAATTCTATCAATGATTGTATCAATCAGAAGACTTGCTTCGCCACCAGGCTGATCATACCATTCTTTAAATACATACTGAGAACAAAAGATGGTTGATGATTTCTTGTGTCTCCGATGAATAAGTTCAAATATATTTTTCTGCTCTGTATCAGTTGCTTTGAGAAGTATCCATGCCGTGTGATTTATGTGTGGTTTTAGAAACAGATACTTCTGATTCCTGTTTTGCAGAACCTGTTACAAGAATGATTTTGATACTTTTTTAACTTAGAGCAATGTTTCTATAAAATTGTAAAAAACGATAATATAATGGATATAAATAAAAAGAAAAAACGAAAAATGACGAAATGTTCGAAAAAGTCGAATATTCTATTGATTTTTTGAGTAATATAGGTGTATAGTTCTAATTATAACAATAGAAAAGGGGATATGCTTATGTTAATAATGTTTAGAGTTAAAAATTTTGCATCCTTTAAAGATGATGTTATTTTAGATATGCGAGCAGTTTCTTATAAAGACATGAAAAATCATGTTATAGAAGTTGGAAAGAATAAAGTTGTAAAGACTTTGGCGTTATATGGGAAAAATGCGAGTGGAAAATCAAATCTAATAAGTGCACTCTATTACTTTGAAAGTTTTGTATACAATCAATTTTTTGATGGAGGTAATAGGGATGATGAGTTTGATTTAGGCGATAGAATGCCTAATGTTAGGAGAAGTACTTTCAAATTAAGTGAAGTTGTAAATGATGATTCAGAATTTGAAATATTATTTGGTCAGAACAATAAGACATATCAATATGGATTTGTCATTCATGATATACCGGAAGAAAAGAAATATAGTATTAAAGAAGAATGGTTATTGGTTGATGATAAGATTGTATTTGAGAGACAGCAAGATTCGATTTCATTTGGCAAAAAGTATGAAAACGAACTAAAGAATATTGATAAGCAAAGACAAGATAGATTATATATAGGGGTTTTGGATTACTTTGCACAAGGAGAAGCAAAGAAAGTAGTTGATGAGTTTAAGGCATATTTAAAGCATAAGTTTAATGTGCATTTTGAATTGATTCTTGAAGGAAGTGTTAAAGGATTAGTATCAGGGGTGAGTTTTTCTAAAAGAATAGTAGAGGACGAAGAATATAGAAAAATGATAGAAAAATTTATAAGAGTTGCTGATGTTGGAATAGCAGGTCTTAGTATAGAAGAGAATAATGATGAAAAAACAAGAGAAAGACATCCTTATGAAGTAAAAACAATTCATAATGTATATAATGATGAGGGAAAAATTATACGTAAGGAAAAATTTGAATTGAATATGGAATCATCAGGAACAAATAGGTATTTTTCTTTTATTCAATATATTTTAAACATTATTGAGGAAGGTGGTGTATTTATTGTAGATGAGCTGTCAGCAAGATTACATCCAATATTGACCAAATTTATTGTAGATTTATTCCAAGGAAAAAAGAATAGTAAGGCACAATTGATTTTTACAACGCATGATATTTCATTAATGAATAGAAATCAATTTAGAAGAGATGAAATAGCTTTTGTTGAAAAAAATATAAAAGGAGAATCTGTACTTTATACATTGGCTGATATCAAAGCGAGATCAGATGCAAGTTTTGCAAAAGACTATATGGCAGGTAAGTATGGCGCTATTCCAGTATTATCAGAGGAGGATGATATATATGCAGAAACGGTAGGTGAGTGGTTATGCCAAGATTAGTAAACGGAGAAAGAAAAATCACAAATCCTAAGCCTGAGAATGCAGGTAAACTTTTGATATTTTGTGAAGGATATACGGAATACAATTATCTGGATTATTTTAGGAATTATATTGATAACAATTTGCATGTAAAATATTCAGATATAGTTATTGAGCCAATCAACGCAGAAGGAAATGCTATGCATGTATATAATTATGCAGAAGAGTTTTTGAGAATAGCTGAGAATGCAAGTAAATATTTGCACTACGAAAAACATCTGGTATTTGATTGCGATGCTCCGGAAAATATTCAAGAAGTAATTGCATTGATGAAAGATTCTGAAAATGATTATGTACTGGACTATTCAAATCTTTTATTTGAGACATGGTTGGTTATGCATTTTCAAAATTTGGAGCCAGATAAAGATAACAGTAAAAGAGCAATTATAAAGTTAATGAGAGATTATTTGAGTGTAACTAAATATACAAAGAAAATGAAAGCGTCAAAGGGAACTATCGGAAAAATCTTAGGCAGCAATGGAAACGAGAAAATAAGGGCTGCAATAGAAAACGCTAAATTGCTTGAAAAACATTGGAAGGATGTAGGTAAAGATGATGATAAAGATATTACACAAATGAATCCGGCTGTGGATATTTATAAGCTTATTGAACGTTTGCTGGATGAAATTGTGTATTTGTGCGGTTAAATGAAAAAAGATATCAGAAAATGGCGTACCGAGGTGACGGAATACGACTATGACAGAACACAGTACAGTGAAAAGCAGGTGACCGAGAAGATGAAGCTTGACCGCTTGAAGTATCTGTCGTTATTCGTAGCCGAGACACTGGAGGAGATAGAGCAGTTGATAGAGATATTTCCTGATTTGGAATCTGTACGTCTGGATATTAATAAGTATTTGGAAAGGCCTGGGGAGGTGCTCAGTATGTTTTCAGAGGCGTTGAGGATATTGGACAGGAATACGGCGGAGTTGATGGTTGACAGGATGAGATTGATGAAATGAAGGTTCAGGCAAAAGAAAATAAGGCACGGTTAGAAGAAAAGGATGCAGAAATAGACAGATTAAAGAAGCTGTTAGAGAAACAGAATAAGTAGTTATATATAATTATTATGGATGCAGTTATCATGATGTGTGGTGGCTGCATCTTTTAATCTGTGGATAATATAATCAGGCAGAAATGCCTATTAGAAATCTATATTGCGTGTGTTTCGTAGGTCTTTTTGAAGGATAAAGTGATGATACATGTGTGACAAAACCTACTGAACTTGTAGCAATAATGAATTTATGTGGGGTGAAAAAGACATACGAAACAGATGAAATTCGGAGATTTGGTAGGTTTTAAGAAGTCTGATATTGAGAAAGCTTGAGGATGAAATGAAAAATATTCTGTTTGAGAACAGTGGCAGCCTTATAAGTAAAGCTGATAATTAATTATGACATCGCATAAAAAAGCAGTTACCACATTAATTGTGATAACTGCCTTTTCTCGTTAAAAATATGAATTAAAGATCAAATCCAAAGTATCTTACAGCGTTGTTGTATGAGATACCTTCAACAATCTTCTTCAATGCTTTCTCATCTGCTGGGTATTCACCATTCTCTACCCATCCACCGATAAGTTCGCACATGATTCTTCTGAAGTACTCATGTCTTGTGTAAGAGAGGAAGCTTCTTGAATCTGTAAGCATTCCGATGAAGTTACCAAGAAGACTTAAGTTAGCAAGGCTTGTCATCTGGTTAGTCATACCAACCTTATGATCATTGAACCACCAAGCTGAACCCTGCTGAATCTTGCCAACAGCCTTAGAATCCTGGAAACATCCGATAACTGTTCCGATAGCAGCGTTAACTGAAGGGTTAAGTGAGTAAATGATTGTCTTAGGAAGCTCATCTGTAGCATTAAGTGCGTTAAGGAACTGAGCCATCTCAGCAGAGCAGTCATATGTGTTAATGCAGTCAAATCCAGTATCTGGACCTAACTGGTCATAACGGAATCTGTTGTTATCACGGATTGTACCATAATGTAACTGCATTACCCAGTTACGCTTGTTGTATTCTTTACCTACAGATACCATGAATGCTGTCTTGAACTTGTTCATCTCTTCTGTAGTGATAGCAGAACCAGAAAATCTCTTAGCAAAGATTGCTTCGATTTCTTCTTCTGTGTATGGCTTGTACATTACATACTCAAGAGCGTGATCTGATACTGAGCATCCCATAGAAGCAAAGAAATCCATACGGTTTCTAAGAGCATCTATTAATGAAGCGAATGAATTAACTTTAATTCCGCTTACATTAGATAATGTCTCAAGGTAATCAAGATATTCTGGCTTTTCGATGTTCATAGCCTTGTCAGGTCTCCATGCAGGAAGTACCTGTACGTCAAATGTCTTATCATCCTTAAGAACCTGATGCCACTCAAGTGAGTCAACAGGATCATCTGTTGTACAAACTAATGTAACATTTGACTGCTTGATAAGGTTACGAACTGACATAGAATCTTCCTGTAGCTTTGCATTACAGAGATTCCATACTTCCTCAGCTGTATCGCCGTTGAGAATACCGTTGTATCCGAAGTATCTCTGAAGTTCAAGGTGGCTCCAGTGATAAAGTGGGTTACCGATAGCCATCTCAAGAGTCTCAGCCCATTTCTGGAACTTCTCGCGGTCAGAAGCATCACCTGTGATGTACTTCTCATCAACACCGTTAGTTCTCATCTGACGCCACTTGTAATGATCGCCACCAAGCCATACCTGTGTGATGTTCTCGAACTTTCTGTCTTCAGCGATTTCCTTAGGGTTGATATGGCAGTGATAGTCAAGTATTGGCATCTTAGCTGCATAATCGTGGAATAAATGCTGAGCTGTTGGAGTTGAAAGTAAAAAGTCTTTGTCCATGAATTGTTTCATAATTCATAATCCTCCTGTGAATTAAAATATTGTTGTGTTGCGTTTTATTATATCAGCGGCGATGATACTGTGATTATCAGCATCTTCACCGGATAAAACCTTCATAAGCACGCTTACCGCGCATGAGGATAGTTCCTCAACCTTACTGTCAATAGAGGTAAGCTCAGGTTCTGTACATAATGAAAGAACAGAGTTATTGTATCCAATAATCTCTAAATCCTCAGGAATTCTGATTCCGTGGGTATGTGCAAACTTGACAGCACCGGCAGCGATAGAGTCATCAGATGTCATAACGGCATCAAACTTCATACCTTTATCATATAGATATGTAAGATAATCCCTGGCATGAGATATGTTCTTGCCACACAGATGATGGAATTCATCCGGGAGAGTAATACCGGCTTCATTAATTGCTTTAAGATAGCCGCGGTACTTATTCATGCCACTGTATGAAGTACTCGTATATAAATAAACTATATTACGATGTGAATTATTTATCAAGAGTTTTGTCGCATTGTATACAGCTTCTTCATCATTGCACATTACTGAATAAATGTTGGCAGCGTCCAGATATCCGTTGACCAGAACTATAGGAACATCTTTAGCTGCATTAATAATGTAGTCGTTATTATGCTCACTGGTATTTTCTACAAACTGTGAACCTGCAAGAATAATTCCGTCAACTCTTTTACTCAAAAGAAGCTCGAGATAATTCTTCTTATTATTGTAATCTTTACCGGTGCAGCAAAGAATAGAATCGTAGTTGTATTTGCGAAGCTCCTGTTCAAGGTAGTAAACAGCGTTGGCAAGGTATATATCAGATGAATCTATGCACATAATGCCAATTGTCTTCATAGTATTAAGACCTAATCCTCTGGCAAATACATTAGGAGTGTAGTCTAATTCTTTCATTGCATTAATAACTTTGTCCCTAGTCTTTTCGGAAACTCTGGCGTTGCCGTTAAGTACTCTTGAGACAGTTGCTATGGACACACCAGCTTTTTTAGAAACATCATATATATTAATATTCATGTGCGACCTCATCTCTTGACGAATGTAAATGTATCGCTTAGCAGAAATTGATAAAAAATGAATAAATGTAAGCGCTTACATATTGATAAATGAATTATACAATGGTATTATAATAAAAACAAGTGTAATGTAAGAAATTTTTAAAAAGCAGAAAAATGTATTGACTTAGAGCATTTTTAAGTATATTTTATTTATGAAAGCGCTTACATGCACTTATTTACATACCATTTACTGGTTAATAATTAGGGACCGTTATCGTAAAACGGATTATTCCCAATGAAAAAAGGAGATTTAAGATGCAGAGATTAAACAAGAGTATTACACATGCAGTTGACAGACCTGTTAAGGTTATGCAGTTCGGTGAAGGTAACTTCCTTAGAGCATTCGTTGATTATATCTTCGATGTAACTAATGAGAAGACAGATTTCAACGGTGGTGTTGTTATCGTTAAGCCTATCGAGTTCGGTACACTTGAGAGATTCCATGATCAGGAATGCCAGTACACACTTCAGTTAAGAGGTTTTGTTGATGGAGAGCCTAAGGAAATCACACGTCAGATTACATCAGTAGTAGATGCAGTTGCAGCTATTGAGGATTATGACAAGTACATTGAGTATGGTACAAGCGAGACTCTTAGATTCATCGTTTCTAATACAACAGAGGCTGGTATCGTATTTGACGAGACAGATAACGATCCTAATGCACGTCCTCCTAAGACATACCCAGGAAAGCTTACACAGCTCCTTTACAAGAGATATCAGAAGTTCAACGGAGCAGCTGATAAGGGACTTATCTTACTTCCATGTGAGCTTATCGCTGATAATGGTATTGAATTAAAGAAGTGCATCATGAAGTTTATCGAGCTTTGGGGACTTGAAGATGGATTCAAGGATTGGGTTAACAATTACTGCTCATTCTGCCCAACACTCGTAGATAGAATTGTTCCAGGATATCCAAGAGAAGACGCAGCTAAGCTTTGCGAGGAATGGGGATATGAGGATCAGCTTATCGACAGAGCTGAAGTATTCGGTCTCTGGGTTGTAGAGAGTGATTCTAACCTTCCACTTGAGCAGCTTGAGAAGGAACTTCCATTTAAGGAAGCTGGACTTAATGTAGTATTTACTAAGGATCATCACCCATACAAGGAAAGAAAGGTTAGAATCCTTAACGGATCTCATACATCATTTGTATTAGCTTCATTCCTTGCTGGTAACGATAATGTAGAGAATTCTATGAAGGATCCTGTAATCAGAAAGTACATGGAAGAGACACTTTACAACGAAGTTATTCCTACACTTTCACTTTCTAAGGAAGATTGCGAAGAGTTCGCTAAGGCTGTTATCGACAGATTCCTTAACCCATTCGTAGATCATAGATTATTAAGCATTTCACTTAACTCAGTATCTAAGTGGGAAGCTAGATGTTTACCTTCATTCTTAGGATATGTTAAGAAGTTTAACAAGCTTCCTAAGTACCTTACATTCTCTATCGCAGCACTTATGAGCTTCTATACATCACAGACAGAAGCTGAGTTCAATGGCGGTATTGTATTAAAGGGTAACAGAAACGGTGAAGAGTACAATATTACAGATGATAAGGCTGTTCTTGATTTCTTCAGAGATAATTCAGGAAAGTCTGCTAAGGAATTCACACATGCTTACTTAAGCAATACTAAGTTCTTCGGTGGCGAGGATCTTTCTAAGGTTCTTAACCTTGAAGAAGTTATTACTGAGTACATCACAGATATCAGAGAAAGAGGTATGAGAGCAGTAGTTAATGATTTAGCTGACTAATTAATAGCTCTTTGAATGATTATAGAGCGGATGTTTTTATATTCATCCGCTCTTATTTAATATAATAATCAAATTGAATTGGAGGATATATGCAGGATTTTATTAAGATTAATAAAGATGATAATGTTGCTGTAGCATTAAAGCCTATTGCTAAAGGCACAACTCTTAATGTTGCAGGAATTGATGTGACAACTGTAGAAGATATTCCACAGGGACACAAGTTTGTAATTAAGGCTATCAAGAATGGTGATCCGGTTATCAAATATGGTTTCAGAATTGGATTTGCACAGGCTGATATTCCGGTTGGAGCATGGGTTCATACTCATAACTTAAAGACTGGTCTTGGCGAATTACTTGAATATACTTATGAACCAGAGGGACATAAGGATGTTGAGCCTACTGAGCCAGCTTATTTCGATGGATATATGAGAGAGAACGGCAAGGTTGGTGTCCGTAACGAAGTATGGATTGTTCCTACAGTTGGATGCGTTAACTCAATTGCAAGAGCAATTGAAGCAACAGCAAGAGCTAACAAGCCAGAAGGAGTAGATGAAGTAGTTGCATTTACTCATCCATATGGATGTTCACAGACAACAGAAGATCAGGAGAATACAAGAAAGATTCTTGCTGATTTAATTAATCATCCTAATGCAGGTGCAGTTCTTGTACTTGGTCTTGGATGTGAGAACAGCCGTATTGAAGTTCTTAAGGATTATATCGGAGAGGTTAATCCAGACAGAGTTAAGTTCCTTCAGGTTCAGGATGTTGAGAACGAGCAGGAAGAAGCAGAGAAGCTTATGAACGAGCTTATGGCTTATGCTGCTACATTTAAGCGTGAAAAGGTTAATGCAAAGGAACTTATCATTGGTATGAAGTGTGGTGGTTCTGATGGATTATCAGGTATCACAGCTAATCCAACAGTTGGTCTTTTCTCAGATATGCTTGTATCTAAGGGTGGTACAACTATTCTTACAGAAGTTCCAGAGATGTTTGGTGCTGAAACAATTCTTATGAATAGATGTGCTAACAAGGAACTTTTCGAGAAGACAGTTCATCTTATTAATGACTTTAAGGAATACTTCATTAAGAATGGTCAGGAGATTTACGAGAATCCTTCTCCAGGAAACAAGGATGGCGGTATTACAACTCTTGAAGACAAGTCTTTAGGATGTACACAGAAGTCAGGAAGCTCATTAGTAAAGGGTGTTCTTGCATATGCAGAGCCAGTTAATACTAAGGGACTTAATCTTCTCAGCGCACCTGGTAATGACCTTGTTGCTGCTACAGCTTGTGCAGCTTCAGGTGCACAGATGGTTCTTTTCACAACTGGACGTGGAACACCATTTGCATCACCGGTTCCTACAGTTAAGATTGCAACTAACTCAAGACTTGCAGGAAATAAGGGTAACTGGATTGACTTTAATGCAGGAAGAATTGTTACAGATGATCTTCCACTTGAAGATGCAGCTAAGGAGCTCTTCCAGCTCGTATTAGATGTTGCTTCTGGTAAGAAGGTTAAGGCCGAGATAGCAGGATTCCATGATCTTGCAATCTTTAAGCAGGGTGTAACATTATAATTAATACAATAATATAAAAGATGGGGACTGTATGTGCAGTCCCCATTTTTTATATACAAGCCTGAAAATAGAATGTACCGTCTTTGGTAAAAAATGCATATATGCCGTTATATTTTTCTATTACTGAAATTATGCTGCGGACACCAATGCCATGGTCAGGTTCATCAGTTACAGGAATCTGGTTGCGGAATCGGGGTTCCTCAAAGTATGTATTGGCTATGTTGATGCATATTTTGTTGTTTTTTTCAAACAACTTAATTGTTATAAGACGCTTATTATCTTTTGGGGCAGCGTTATCATGCTGCTTTATACAGGAATTTATTGCATTTTCTAAAGCATTTGCCAGGAGACTGCACAAATCAGTAATTCTGTAACTTGAAAAATCAGTGGCAGTTACTGATATCTGTGTGGAAATGTCTGCATCATGGGCTTTATTTATATATGAAGATAATATAAGGTTAATTGCTTCGTTGCTGCAGTATCTTGTTATTCTTGTGTTATCCAGATTATTATTAATTTCATTTATATATTCAAGAGCTTGCTGCATATTGTTACCAGCAAGGCAGCTTTGTATGAAATTCATATGGTGTCTTAAGTCGTGTCTGTATATCGCAGCCTGTTTCTGATAATCTGTAAGCTGAGATATTTCTTTTTCAGCCTGAGCTGCAGCTGCGGAAAGTATGATGTTTTCACGCTCTGCTGTATTTTTTTTGTTGGACATACTGAGTGTCACTATTGACAAGAAAAAATATAATACAACAATAAAACTGTCCATGAATTCAATTATTACGGCTTTGCCGGTATATAGAAGGTTAGTATATACGGTTAGAGCATATTCAAGTATATAATATGTAAGAGGGAGAAGGAAAAACATGGAAATAATGTTTTTTGATTCTTCTTTGAGCTTTATTATGTAAGGCGAAATGTATTTAATTACCACAATCAGAAGCGGAATAGTGATTACAATTGTTACAACATCTGAAATTACAGGGATTTCAGGGAATATATATTTTGCAAGGGTTCCAAACCATTTTCTGGGTGTACACATCAGATAAGCGGACATAACGGCAATAAATGATATGTATATATTCTGGTGACATATATATCTGATAATAAGAATTAAAGGAATATGTATCAGTACAGGATAACATTTAAAAAGGACATTTTCGCCTAAAAGTACGTAGAATAGTGCCTGAAACAGAACAAATAATACAGTAGTAAGTATAAAAAGGCGCTTATTGTCCTCCCATTGTATTCCGGCAAAATAGAAAGATACAATAATTCCGAATATTAAAACAAAACCATAATTAATAAGGTTTAGTACTGAGACTATGTCTGTCATTAAATTCTCCTCCAAATGTATATTATAGATTATTCTTCCATCTGGAAATCCAGATATTGTTTCTTTATGTCCGAAACGCGTCTTTGTGCAACCGGGATAGTTTTGCAGTTGGTTAATTCAATTCTGACTGCATCTATTGTCTTGATGTAATTCATATTAACAATGAAAGAACGGTGTGGCAGTGCAAATTCTTTATGTGTCATAAGTGTATCACATAAAGATGAGAATACGTCTGTCGAAATTACCTGCTCGTTGTCTGAAAGGTATAATATTACTTTCCGGTTAAGAGCTTCAGCATACATAATATCTGATAAGTATATTTTATGTATACCTGAATTATTCTTTATAATATATGTATCATTGCGTTCTTTATGAAATGTATCAATAATATCATCCAGTGTATCATATAATGCTTCTTTAATTATGGGTTTAAGAAGATAATTAAATGCTTTGACTGTGTAGCTTTCTACAGCAAATTCAGGAGATGATGTCAGAAAGATTACAGGTGAAAATCTGTCAAAGGCACGGATTTCCCTTGCCAGATTAATGCCGTCCATTACTGGCATAATTATATCGAGAAAATATATGTCATATTTCTCAAATTCAGCAGTTGATGCCAGCTCAACACTGCTTGTGAAACATTTTATAAAAAACTTCTGACCTTTGTTACAGGCATATATTTCTAACAGCTCTCTGATTCTGTTTAATTCAGCTTCATTATCGTCACATATAGCAATTTTCATAGTATTTTCCTCATTATAGCTTAGTGTATAAAATATCTCTTGATTAATTATATATTGCATGAGACTAAATTTCTATATATAAATCTAATCGTTCATGTCAAAAAACTTGTAATTCACGCAGGTAACCTCACAAATGTCTTTTAATCAGGTATTATAACTACAATATATAGCAGACGGAAAACTAAATATTAGTATATGTGGTTATAACATAAAGGAGGCGTTCGGATGAAGAGGTTTTTGAGTATACTTTTATGTTCTGCAATTCTTGCTGCAGCTATACCGGGCATGTATTACGCAGAAGGGAATCAGTCATCATATGATGAGCTGTCCCAGTTAAAGGAGATTGATTATCAGCTTAACGGTGGTCATTATGTCAGTGGCTATAATGCACCAGACAAATATCCGGCAGGGCAATTACCGGATAAGGATGATATTGTCAATCAGGGGTATGAGTTTGGAGGATGGTATGATAATAAAGAGCTGACAGGTAGTCCTGTAACGGAGATTTCAGAAGAGAATTACACAGGAGTTGTAGTTCTTTATGCAAAATGGATTGAACGTTATTATTACATTGACATACCTGAAAGCGTAGATGCTGATAAGACGAATCTTACAGTATCGGGACATGCAGGCGGACTGTATGAGAAAGATAAAGTAAGTGTATCTGTTTATTCTAAGAATGAATGGAATCTTCTGAATGGAGATGTAAAGCTTGGATATGAATTATATAATGAAGAGAATAAACTGTCTCTTACTAATAATTCAGTAATAACAGAGCTTACAGCAACAGGCAGTGACAAGACAAGAAAATATATGACAAGATTACAGGAAATTCCTAAATATGCAGGAATATATACAGATAATCTTACTTTTGATATTTCATTTGAAACAACAAAATATAATATTAAGTATGAAACTAATGGCGGAACACTTTATACTGATGATAAAGATGAGCAGGGGCGTGCAGCAGAACTTGATAACTCAGTGTATGAGGCGGGAACAAAGCTTTCAGATCTTCCGGTTCCGGGCAAGGCAGGCTCGACATTTTTGGGATGGTGTTATGATGCGGACTGTACAGATTATGTTGCCAGTACAGACAGACTTTTAAGTGATGTTGTATTATATGCATCATGGGTTGACGGTCAGGAGCTTAAGACAGTCAGTATAGATACATACGCAAGAAGTTATGATGTTGATGCAAATGATTTTACAATTACGGTAACTGATAAGAGCGGAAGGTTAACTAAAGAAGAAGTAAAGAATAAAGTATCAGTTAAGAATGTAAGCGATTCTTCTGAGAATACTTCAATAGATATTACAGCCGGAAGTGTATTAGATGATGGAGCGTATACATTTATAATAAAATGCAATGGCACATGGCAGGAAGGCTGTGGCTACCGTCTTGAACTTTCAGATGACAGGCTGTATTTCACAGGCTATGACCAGACAATAAGAGAATATGATTTTACAGTTTATAAGCCGGATGTAACTAATGTGAATCTTAGGGATGACATTAAGTACATAAAGTCAGGAAGCTTAAGTAATCTCTATGTTAACGGAGAGAAGGCTGACAGAATATCTGTGACGGTAATGACTGTAGGACAGGATGGTACAATAAGTCAGGAAGCTGTTAAAACTACAGGAAGCTTTACATATTCGGACAGTACACTTAATGTAGGAGATAAGATTGCAGTATATGACGGGGATGTTGTGCCACAATTAGATGGCAGTGCTATATCTGATGATGATGTTTCGTTCTTTGAGATTACATCAGCTAAGGGGAATGAATATTCCTACAGGGGTATGGCAGCAGAGGAGATACTCTTTGTTCCAGATGTTCTTCCTGTTAATGTGGCTGATGATAAGGATAATGATCCGGATAATGACAGTATAACAATTACAAAGAATAAAATGTCATATGGCAGTGACAGTCTTGGAGCAGGACTTGGACTTGATGAAGATACAACAGTTGATACAGGCGATTATCTTGCTTTGTATACAACTGGAAATGATGATATACAGTATGCTGTTATAACAAATGTTTCAACTAATAATGCTGATTATGTAATCACATATAAGAATGTGACATGGGATGAAGTTCAGGCAGCCATGGATGTATATCAGACTGATAATGTGAGTGGTGAAAGTATATTACAGAATCAGGATATCAGTGGCATTGAACAGAGCGTTGAGCAGCAGGCTGTTGACAGTGGATTTGCACAGAGTGTTGTAGATGAGGTTGCACAGGCTGTTGTAAGAACGAATTCTTATCAGGAACTTCAGGAATATCTGTCTGATACTATGGATGCCAATATCAGCATTGTTCCGCAGGATATAACTTATCTTCCAGATAAGGCTCAGGGCAATGTTGCATTATATAGCAGCAAGAAACCGGAAGTAAAGCTTGACCATGTAAGAGCTAATCTTTCAACTGATTTAAAACATTTTGAGAATGTAAGTGGATTAAGACTTGCTCTTGATATTGGAGTTGAGATTTCATTCTCTAATATGAAGGTAATTGTATCAGCAACATTTGAGCAGGAAGTTAAGATTAATATTAATGTAAGTGGTAAGGCTATATGGAAAGTATGGGGCATATTCCCATATATTGATGACTACCGTGTTGCGGTTTCATTAGATCTGTATGATTACACTGGAATTAATTTTAATGTTAATGTAAGAACTGCTGAAGAAGATGATGATGACGAAAGTTCTTCTAAACTTGATGAAGTGATTAATAGAATAGCAGAAGAACTTAAGAATATGATGGAAATCGGAACTACTTATATATCTGACAAGTCGGATTTATCTACAAGACTTGAAGATATTAAGGATTCCGATGATGACAGTGAGTTATCTGTTGCGAAGAGTCTGGCTGAAAGATACTCTGATATGCTTGATGATGAGGCTGACTGGGTTGAATTATACAGTAAGTCTCTAACAGAGTCACATGTAAGGGTTATTGGAATTATTGATATCGAGTTTAAGGTTGAATTCGTTGTTTCTGCCAATGTTAATATATCAATGGGCATGACTTACTGGTATAAGAATGCCAAGAGATATGTTTACAGCATTATGGTATTTGACAGAAAGGTTACAAGTGATTCTATTGATTTAAGCGAAGAACAGTATGAGTTCTCGGTATATGCAATAGGAACAATAGGAATACGGGCAGGAATAAGACTAAGTGTGGCTGTAGGTCTTATATCAACAAAACTTGCAAGTGTTGGATTTACAGCAGAGGTTGGTGGATATGCCCAGGTATGGGGATATCTGTACTATCAGTTGAAATATGCAGCTTCGCAGGGCAGAACAGCAAGCTCAATGGGAGCTATATACATGGAAATAGGCGTGTATATGGAGGTTAATTTCCTGGCACAGGCACTTTCAGGAACATTTAGTTATAATCCTACACTTTTTGAGAAGCAATGGCCGTTGTACAGTGTTGGTGTAGTTGAAAATGTATGTGATTACGCATACGGTCAGGAATCTGTTAAAGATATCAAGATGAAGAGAGATGTTAAGACTGTAAGACTTCCTGATACATATTTTGAAATGCAGTATCTTGATATGAAAGAAGGTCTTGACGATAATAATGAGTATTTTACTAAGGTTTATGATGACAGTGACAGATATTTTTCTATAACAATGACAAATCCGGCGTTCTCATATGATCCTGAGACTAATATAGTTGAGGTTAATCCTGGTAGTGAACCTCAGCAGGATGGTGAGATGATAATAACATGGAAGAGTCAGAAGGGTTCTTTTAATACTAAGCCGATAACAAGAAAGATATCTCTGCACTGGGATAATTTAAGAGATGGATATTATATAGCATTCCAGACTAACGGAGGTTCAGTTGTAGATGCTATAATATCTAAATACAATAAAGTAATTACAAAGCCTGAAAATCCTGTTAAACAGGGCTATACATTTGCAGGCTGGTATACAGATGAAGCACTTACAAAGAAATATACTATTCCGTCAGTAATGCCTAATGAGGACAGAATTGTATATGCGAAGTGGGAAGCAGCTGATATGACTTATAATGTTGTTGATTATGTGGAAGGAACGGATGGTGTGTATACAGCAGCTTCTTCAAAGCAGGAGACAGCTAAGACTGATACAGAGGTATCACCAAAGCCTGACATAAGAAACGGATTTATGACTCCGGCAGCTTTATCACAGAGAGTAAGTGCTGATGGAAGCACAACAATCAATTATTATTATGCAAGAAATAAATATAATATTAAGTTTGTTTCAGAAGGCAGTGTTGTTTCGGAAGGAAGATATACATATGGAACTCTTATGCCGACACCGGTTGCATATAGGGCAGGATATGTATTTGAAGGCTGGGAACCAGCTGTTACACAGACAGTTCCTGCAAAGGATACAACTTATACAGCAGTATGGAAAGAAGCAGATGATGTTGTATACACAACAAAATATTATCTTGAAAATGAATCAGGAGAATATGAATTTGATAAAACCAGAATTAATAAAGCAACAACAGGACAGAGTGTAACTGCAGATAAGGAACAGTATGACAGCAGACTTTATCATCTTACAGATGATCTGCCATCTGGTACTGTTGCGGCAGACGGAAGTCTTATATTCCGGGTGCATTATGATAGAAATTCATACAGCGTATCATTTAATTCTATGGGTGGAACTGTAAGTACCGAAAAGAAAACAGCCAGATGGGGAAGCAATGTTATTGCACCGGTTCCTGTAAGAGCAGGATATGCATTTGCAGGCTGGTATGTTGACAGGGCATGTACAGAAGCGTTTGACGGTACAATGCCAGCATATGATATTACTTTATATGCAAAGTGGGATGCAGATAAGGTTAATTATACTGTTGAACATCTTGTTGAAAAGCTTGACGGTTCATATGAATTGTATGACAGACAGGCATTTACATCTGATACTGACAGCCAGGTAACGCCAGATGTTAAGTATATGGAAGGATTCAGCTCACCAGAGACAGAAACTGCCATAGTAAAAGGCGATGGTTCGACTGTTATAAGATATTTCTACAAGAGAAATGTACACAGATTTGTTCTCAAGCTGAATAATGGACAGCCAGATGTTGAATACGATTATAAATATGGCACTAAGATTAATATTATTAATCCGGAAAGAACCGGTTATACATTTACAGGCTGGAATGAAGATGTTGCAGGTACAATGCCAGACAGAGATGTCACTTATACTGCAAGCTGGAAGATAAACCAGTACACAATCAGTTTTAATACAGATGGTGGCAGTGAAATTGCTTCTATAACACAGAATTATAATACTGAGGTTAGTTTTAATGAGATTCCGGTAAAGAAGGGATATACATTCACAGGCTGGGATAAAGCTGTCCCGGATGTAATGCCTGCTGGCAATATTGTTATAACAGCACAGTGGAAGAAAGATGTATATACTATAAGTTATAATCTTGATGGAGGAAAGGCAGACAATCCTGAAACATATGAGGTTGATACTAGCGTTATAACTCTTAAGAGACCACAGCGTACAGGTTATACATTTACAGGCTGGAGCGGAACTGGTATAGATGGAACGGCTATGGATCCAGTAATTACAACAGGTTCTACAGGTAACAGAAGCTACACAGCAAACTGGAAGGAAAACAGTTATGTTATCCGGTTTATTCCATATGGTGATGGAACAACTGGTTCTATGCAGGATATGCAGCTTATGTATACAGATAAAGCAGCATTAAGTGCCAATCAGTTTAAGAGAACAGGTTATACATTTGCAGGATGGACAAAAAAGGCAGGAGCAGACAAGTTATATGATGATAATGAAATTATCAGTGGACTTGGAACAGCAGATAATGAAATAATTACCTTGTATCCAGCTTGGACTGCTAATGAGTATACAGTACATTTTGATACAAAGGATGGAGATGCAATAAACGACCTTGTATTTACATATGACAAAAAATACGAACTTCCAAAGACTTCAAGATATGGATATACATTCCTTGGCTGGTGTGTAGAAGATGGCGGAACGGTTACATATAAACCGGGAGCTTCTGCTGATAATCTTGCGGGTGAAGGAACGGTTACATTATATGCAAGCTGGAGTCTTAATAAGACATTTACTTACAGCCACCCGTATTCATATCGTGTAACTGATGATTCAAAGGAAGAACCAGTCAAGCTGCATTTCTTCATAGATGGAGCATCAGGAACTTCAACAAGTGGTTATACAAGAACTAATTCCATCTATATGGAAGGTATATCTCTGAATGAGATAAAGAAGCATTGCAATACGATGACTGTTACAATCAGTTATTATATTAAAATGGTAGATGACGGATATGCAGAGGTAGACACTACATATAGAAAAGATTCTAACAAGTCATGGAATGGATGGCATGGAGAGAAGCTTGATCTCAAGAAGAAAAATAAACAGACAATCACGCACACATACAGCATAGGATGCAAAGATATAGATGCTATATGCTACAGATTTGATGCAAGTGGTTCATTTTCTGATAAATATGATTTGAGCAATATTAAGGTCAGTGTAAGGTTTGATTAATTAGTAATTCGTACAGACTGGTTTTATGACCGGTCTGTACGGAATGTCAGGAGGGATTGGAATGAAGATTTCAAAAAACAAAATTATGATAACAGCAATAATAGTACTGTGCGTAGCAGTTGCTGTTCTGGCTGCAGTGCTTGTTATCAGAAAAGATAAGAATAAAGATAATGATGATAAATTTACACCAACGATTGATTCTGATTCTGGTGAAATTGGTACAGGAAGTAATTACAGTGGCGGACAGCAGGGAATAAGGATACCAGGATATCCATCTATAACTGTAGATGCAGGAAAAGATAATGTTACAATGAATCTGTTTAACCCTGAAGGAAATCCATGCTACTTTACATTTGAAATTGTTTTATCTGATACGGGCGAGACTATATACAAGTCAGATATGGTTGAACCTGGAAAAGCTATAACTAATGTAAAACTGCAGCATCCGCTTGCAACAGGAGAACATAATGCTGTTATTAAGATTAGCACAGCATCGCTTACAGATGGAAAGACAATGAATGGTGCTAATGTTGAGACAGTTTTAGTTGCAAAATAAATAAACAGTCATTAATGGATGAAAGAATGGAGGCTATTATGAGAAAATTGACAGCTATGGCATTGAGTATGATGTTTATATTGGGAAGTATTATTCCTGTGGGGGCAGAAGAGACACAGACAAGACAGACAAAAATATCTGTATCAATTGATCCGGTCTATACAGTGACTATTCCGGCAAATACAACAATTGAAAGAGGAGAACAGTCTGTTAAGCTTGGAAGTGTTTCTCTTGATAATGCAAGATTAGAGCCAGACAAGAATGTAAATGTATCTGTAAGTGCAAGTGGAAAACTTAAGAACAGTAAAGATGAGAGTAAGACAATTACATATAAGATTATGGATGGTAACAAAGAATTCAGTACAGCTACATATGCTGAGAGTGGAAACAGTACTAATCTGACACTTTCAATAGATAAGTCTGAATGGGATAAGGCATATGCGGGTTCATATTCAGATACACTTGTGTTTACAATCTCTTATAGATAGTGAAGCAAAAGAACTATAGATTATTAAATAAAAAAGAGTTGTCCGGTTTCCCGGGCAACTCTTTATTTGGTCTGAATCCAAATATGAATTAAATTAATTATCTCTGAACTCTTGCGCCAGCACCACCAACGATACCTTCAACTTCCTTAAGAGAAGCCATTGTTGTATCACCAGGAGTTGTCATAGCTAATGCACCGTGAGCTGCACCATAGTTAACAGCCTTCTCAGCATCTTCAAATGTCATAAGACCATATACAAGACCTGAAGCGAATGAATCTCCGCCACCAACTCTATCCATGATCTCAAGTCCATCATACTGAGCAGCCTTGTAGATTTCTCCATCAGCCCAGCAGATTGCTGACCAGTCGTTAACTGTAGCTGTCTTAACCTGACGAAGTGTTGTAGCAACAGCCTTGAAGTTAGGGTATGTAGCAGCAGCTTCGTTAATCATCTTCTTGTAACCATCAAGGTTAAGAGTCTTAAGGTTCTCATCGTTACCTTCAATTTCGAAACCAAGGCATGCTGTGAAGTCTTCTTCGTTACCAATCATAACGTCAACATATTTAGCAACTTCCTTATTAACTTCCTGAGCCTTAGCTAAACCGCCGATAGCTTCCCACATAGATGGTCTGTAGTTAAGATCGTAAGATACGATTGTACCGTACTTCTTAGCTGCCTTACAAGCTGCAATAACAGTCTCGCAAGCCTGCTCAGAAAGAGCAGCGTAGATACCGCCTGTATGTAACCAACGAACACCTAAACCACCATCGCTCTTGTTCTTGAAGATGTAATCGAAATCGAAATCTTCTGGAGTAGCCTGTGAAATAGCTGTGTTAGCTCTATCAGAGCAACCCTTGGCACCACGGATACCAAATCCTCTTTCTGTGAAGTTGAGACCGTTTCTGCAAAGACGTCCGATACCATCTGTCTTCTTCCAGCAGATAAGGTCAGTTGAAACACCACCCTGCTCGATGAAATCCTTCATAAGAAGACCTACTTCGTTATCAGCAAAAGCTGTAATAACAGCAGTGTTCATACCGAAACACTTGTGAAGTCCACGGATAACGTTGTATTCTCCGCCGCCTTCCCATGCTCTAAAGCTTCTTGCTGTACGGATTCTTCCTTCACCTGGATCAAGACGAAGCATAACTTCACCTAATGATACAGCGTCAAATGTGCATTCTTCAGCTGGTCTTAAATTTAATTTCATTTTTTAGATACCTCCAAAATATTTTATTGCTACAATAGTTTACCATAATAATCCGATTAATTCCATCATTTTACCCAAACTTTTATATGTTTTATAAGAAATATGATAAATTGCAACAGCAGCCGACAATAATAGAGGAAAATATTGTATGCAGGCACTGTCTCTTATACACATCTCCGAGCCCACGAGACT
>ERZ1027225.399-NODE-399-length-20682-cov-5.127600_pt1 | contig 20682 bp, 25 predicted proteins | sample MGYA00519479_ERZ1027225 | MGnify/ENA primary metagenome ERZ1027225 (study PRJEB26926, sample SAMN06164471) | human gut metagenome | biome: ENVO:00009003; feature: ENVO:2100002; material: ENVO:00002003 | host: Homo sapiens | place: USA | collected 2012 ... | reverse complement strand
GGGTAAGACTATCTATGAAACAATCATTAAATAGAAACTTCAAAAAAATGTCTGTATGGATTTTGCAGCAGCAAATTTCATACAGACAGGATAAGGAGATTTTATGGGTAATAAATATTTGGACGGAACCGCTCTCACCATAGCTATAATAGGTGCAGTGAACTGGGGGCTGATCGGGCTTTTCCGCTTTGATCTTGTAGCCTTCCTGTTCGGTGACATGTCCTGGTTTTCCAGAATTGTATATGTTTTGGTGGGAATCAGCGGACTCTATCTCATCAGCTTCTTTCTCCATCTGGGAGACAGCGAAGCTTAAAGTTCCTCTACGGGAATCTGTACGCCATCTCTCCAGATACGTTCCAGATCATAGAGCAGACGGTTTTCCTTGTCAAAGACATGTACGATCACATCGCCAAAGTCTAACAGTACCCAGTTGGCGGTTTCATATCCTTCGGTCTGTCTGGCAGGGAAGCCGGCTCTTCCCAGCTTTTCCTCTACATTATCACACAGTGCCTGGATCTGGCTGGAGTTATTGCCTCCCGCGATAATAAAATAATCTGCAATTACAGACACATTACTGATGTCTATTACTTTGATATCCTCTGCTTTTTTATCTTCCAGCGCCTCTACGGCCAGTTTTGCCATTTTTCTGGATTCTTCACTCATCGAAATATTACTCCTCACTCTTCTTATTTTCATTATAGTTCTTATAATATTGATAGGTCTCTTCCGTCATGGGATCCATCTCGCCATCCCCGGATCGCAGATAATCCAGAGTGTCCTCTAGGATCTTTTTTACTGCTGCATCCAGGTCTATAAAAGCCATCTGTCGGATTATCTTAAGATTCGGTGCCTGTTTTCTACCCGGTTCAATATAATCCGCCGTAAAAATGATCTTTTCCAGCAGAGTCATATTCGGATGTCCTGTGGTATGGTATAAAATAGCGCTCAGGATTTCCGGATCTTCCACCTTGTATTCTTCCTTCGCCAGATAGCTTCCCACCTTGGCGTGCAAAAGATAGGGATTGCGCCGTTCCACGTCCGTCACCGGAATGTGGTGTTTCTCGCAGGCTGACAACAGTTTATCATTTCCCATACATTTGGCACAATCATGAAGCAGTCCCGCGATCTGTGCACGCTCCACATCTTCACTATATCGCATGGCAAGGGCCGCCGCTGTGTATTCTACCCCCAATGTATGGGTAAAGCGCTTGGGATCCTGTACTTTTTGCATCTCTTTGGTCAGTTTTTTTAAGATATCACTCATCCAGGTAAAGCCCCTTTTCTTCCATATATACTCTCACCGCATCCGGCACAAGATATCGTACGGATAGCCCCTTGCGCCTTCTTTCACGTATTTCGGAAGATGAGATCTCGATGCGTCGGAAAGGAAGCAGTCTGATCTGTGCACCGAATTTCTTTTCCAGCGCATCGATTTTTTCCTGCATATCTGCAATATCAGCATCTCCCCGTACAGCGGCAAGAACTGTACATGCGGCAAACAGACGGTCCGCACATTTCCAGTATTCTATGGTATACAGACAGTCCGCTCCACAGATAAAAAAGAACCGATCCTCCGGATATTCCTTTTGCAGCTGTTCCATGGTCTCGTAGCTGTAGGAATTTCCCGGGCGGCGGATCTCCATGTCCAGACAGCGGAATCTGTCGTTGTCCGCAATGGCCAGATTGACCATCCGGTACCGGTCCTCCGCCGATAACACAGTGATCCCTTCTTTTCTTTTCAGATAGGAACATCCTGTGGGGATCAGCCAGACCTGATCCAGTCCCACCATCTCCAGCACATGCTCTGCCAACAGCAAATGTCCTGTATGAATCGGATTAAAGGTGCCTCCCATAATACCTATTCTGCTCATGCTTCCTCATCCCTTTGCACGCAGTTATCATTCTTGATTGGTTCTCGTCGGCTATGCTCTGACCTTATCTGGGCAGTTCGATCTTCGGCTTGTCCTTGTCGGGCTTGTACAATACGATCTTCTTGCCGATCACCTGTACGACCTGGGAATGGGTACGCTCCGCCACCATCTCCGCAATAGCTCTGGGGTCGTCAAAACAGTTCTTCAGAACACCGATCTTGATCAGTTCATTATTATTAAAGGATTCACCAATAGCTGCGGTGAGTTCCGGAGTCAGGCTGGATTTACCCACCTGAAAAATGGGATTCAGATTGCTGGCCAGACTCATTAAATAAGCTCTCTGTTTGCTTGTCATAATCTCTCTTTTCCTTTCACAAACTTACTTATAGTAATCAAAGGACAGACCGTACATGCGTACCGTATCGCCCTCCTGGATACCCAGTGCTTCCAGTTCCTCTAAAATACCGGTATCCTTCAGGAAATTCTGGAAGAAGGTAAATCCCTTCTCACTGTCCAGATTGGTGTATCCCAGCATCTTCTCGATCTTGGGTCCTTCTACAACGTACTCGTCCTCTTCTTCATCATAGGTTACGGTGTAAGCATCATCCACAGATCCTGTCATACTCTCCGGGAAGTACTCCTGCGCAAAGACAGTGGTCTCTTCTCCGATGTTAGCAAGCATATCGTTCACTTCGTATAACAGTTCCTTTATGCCCTGACCGGTTACTGCAGACATAGGGAACACCTTGATGCCCTTCGATTCAAACTCTGCCCGGATTGCAGCTACCGGATCGGATCCATCCTCCGTATAGATAGCGTCAATCTTATTCGCTGCGATCACCTGAGGTCTGGCTGCAATCTCCGGATTATAGGCTTCCAGTTCTTTATTGATGGCATAGATATCCTGAATGGGATCTCTTCCCTCCGTACCGGCCGCATCCACGATATGGATGATCACCTTGGTACGTTCGATGTGGCGCAGGAATTCGTGTCCCAGACCGATTCCCTCGGAAGCTCCCTCGATCAGTCCCGGAATATCCGCAATGACGAAACCACCGGTTCCTTCCAGATCCACTACACCCAGATTCGGATTCAGGGTCGTGAAATGATAGTTGGCAATCTTGGGTCTGGCATTGGTCACTCTGGACAGGAACGTGGATTTACCAACATTGGGAAATCCTACCAGTCCGACATCAGCGATCACCTTCAGTTCCAGCAGAAGTTCCAGTTCCTGTGCAGCCTGTCCCGGCTGTGCATACTTGGGTGCCTGCATGGTACTGGTAGCATAATGCTGGTTGCCGTTACCGCCCTTGCCGCCTTTTAAGAGAACAACCCGTTTGTTGTCCCCCGACATATCCGTAATTACCTGCCCGCTCTGTGCTTCTTTGATCACGGTTCCCGCAGGGACTTTGATAATGATGTCTTCTCCGTCCTTGCCGCGGCAGTTTTTCTTGCCGCCCTCTTCCCCGTCTCCGGCCTTGTACTTACGGATGTGCCGGAAATCGATCAGGGTATTCAGTCCCTCATCTACAACAAAGATCACGTCACCGCCGTGACCACCATCGCCACCGTCAGGGCCGCCACTGGGAACATATTTTTCGCGGCGAAAGGACACATGACCATCTCCGCCTTTACCGCTTCTTACGTAAATTTTAGCTCTGTCAGCAAACATTTTGTTCTCCTTTCCGACATAAAACTCTTTACGGACTAAAAGGGCTTCAAACAATCAGTATGTTTGAAGCCCTGGTTAAATCAACTTATTTCTCTACAGGATATACGGAAGCCTGCTTCTTGTCTCTGCCCTTTCTCTCAAAGCGGAGAACGCCATCAACTAAAGCAAACAGAGTATCATCTCCACCGATACCAACATTGACACCGGGATGGATCTTAGTACCGCGCTGTCTGTAAAGAATATTTCCAGCTTTTACAAACTGGCCATCAGCTCTCTTCGCACCTAATCTCTTGGATTCGGAATCTCTACCGTTCTTGGTAGAACCAACTCCCTTTTTATGTGCAAAAAATTGAAGGTTAAAGTTAAACATGGTCTACACCTCCTCGATTTTTACTTGCAAATACTGTTCCCCGTACTGTCTGCTGAGCTTCTGCAGTGAAAACACCATAAAGTTCATCAAAAATACGGTCTTGTCCTGCGGAATGGAATTCTCGAAATCACATTTGATAAATCCCGTCTCCTCATTCTGCGTCAGCTGCATTTTTTCGCCGATCATCTCGTCCAACGCCATGATCGTACTCTGTACGGTCACGGAAATCGCTGCACAGAGGATATCCGGTTCCTTACCGAACAATCTCTTCTTCGCATATTCCGCATGCCCCATGCAGTAGAATCCACGATAGATCCCTTCATGGTTCTTACGAATGATAATAGTTGTCATAACGATTACGCGTTAATCTTTTCGATCTTAACCTGAGTGTATGCTTGTCTATGACCATTCTTCTTGTGGTAACCGGTTTTTCTCTTGTACTTGTATACAATAACCTTCTTACCTCTACCCTGCTCCATAACGGTTGCGGTAACAGTTGCGTTAGCAACGTCAGCACCAACCTTGAGGGTATTGTCACTTACTGCGATCACCTGGTCAAAAGTAACAGTGTTACCAGCTTCTGCATCGATCTTCTCAACTTTGATCACATCACCTTCAGAAACTTTGTACTGCTTTCCACCTGTTGCAATAATTGCGTACATAATAAGGCACCTCCTATTATTTACTCGCTAACTTTGGTGGTAAAGGATTCTAAAATCCGACACACTTATACCTAGTTATGCGGCATACCGTAGTATAATAACATGAGGCGCCCTAATCGTCAAGATATAATTTTATTTTTTTGAAAAATATTTCAGATATCTACTTTTCCAGAATATCTGCATTATTTTTCTTCTCGAAGTCTTCCACATACTGAATGATCAGCTTTACGGTTCCTTCGATGCCGAGGATGCTGCTGTTGATGCACAGATCGTAACTATCAGCTCTGCCCCACTTCTTGGAAGAATAATAGTTGTAGTAACTCTGACGCTGCTTATCCTTCTTCGTGATCATTTCCTTTGCCTTGGCTTCCGTCAGATCATATCTGGCCATGATACGTTTGGTCTTCACGTCGTCATCGCCGAAGATGAACAGATTGATGCAGTTCTTGTAATCTGCCAGAGCATAATCTGCACAACGGCCTACAATAACGCAAGGACCTTCATCGGCGATCTTCTTGATCGTATCGAACTGTGCAAGAAATACTTTGTGGCTGATAGGCATATCTACAAAAGAGGATGCATTGTAGCCGAAAGAATAAGTATCCATCACCAGATTATACAGGAAAGAATTGGTAGGTCTCTCATCATGGTTCTGGATCATTTCCTCACAGAAACCACTTTCCTGTGCCGCTCTGATAAGAAGTTCCTTATCATAGCATTTGATTCCGAAATACTCTGCAACCTTTTCCCCGATTTCACGGCCTGCAGAACCAAACTGACGTCCAATGGTAATAATCGTATTCATACACACACCCACTTTCTGCTGTACTTGATAACTAGCATTTTTTGTATTTTCATTATACGTGATATTCAACAAAAAATCAACCAATTATCAGCTTTTTTAGTCATTTATTACTAATTTTCATATGATGCATGCATTCTTTCTGCTATTTTCATGCCTTCTTCCGTCTGTGCCAGGCCTCCTAACGCCGTTTCCCTCAGGGAAGCATCCATTTTATCCCCGACTTCTTTCATGGCATCCATAACCTGATCCGGTGGAATCCGGCTTACGATCCCCGCCATTGCCATATCCGCACAGGCCATGGCATTCACAGTACCGATCACATTTCGTTTCACGCATGGAACCTCCACCAGTCCCGCTACCGGGTCGCATACCAGTCCCAGCAGATTCTTCATGGCCATGGCAGCCGCTGTAGCAATCTGTTCGCAGTTGCCTCCCTGCAGATATGTCAGAGCTCCGGCCGCCATGGAACTGGCGGACCCGATCTCCGCCTGGCATCCTCCCGCAGCCCCGCTGATGGAAGAACGGGTGGCTATAATCTGTCCAATCCCCGCCGCTACATACATGGCTTTCAGAATTTTGTCGGTATCCCTGCACCGTTTTTGAAAATAGGGAACCAGCACCGCAGGCAATACCCCACAGGCTCCAGCGGTAGGTGCTGCCACGATCCGTTTCATACAGGCATTGGATTCTCCCATCTGTAACGCTCCTGCAATACATTCATCTACATATTCCCCACATAGTGACTCCTTACCGGTATTGTGTGTGTATTCCTCCATCCGTTGGCCATCACCGCCGACAAGTCCGCTGGAGGACTTAATATCTCCTTCATAAGTAGCCGCTGCCAGCAGCATGGCATCCCAGGTAGTCCGCATATGCTCCATACTGTCCTGCTTTGACACATTCCGCTCCGCCATATCATCTTCCATAATCACCTGCCAGAATTCTTTTCCTTCCGTATGACATTTCTGTAATATCTGTTCAAATGACTGATAGGACATAGTTACTCCTCCACATTGATATAGGTCACCTTAATGATGCCGTCCAGCTGTTCCAGCCAGGCCACCGATTCCTCCGGCACTTCCTGATCTGTCTCTATGACCATAACGGCGTAGCCGCCCCGCTTGTCCCGGTAGAGTTGCAGAGTTGCAATATTCACCTGCTTTTCAGCCAGCATGGAGGTCACCTGTGCCACATGTCCCGGCTGATCCACATTGTGTACAATCAAAGTCGGCTTTTCCGCAGAGAAATTTACTTCGATTCCATCCAGTTTTGCGATCAGGATCCGGCCGCCGCCAATGGAAGCCGCCTGCACTTCTATTTTCCGCCCATGTTCTCCGGTCAGCCGCAGAACCGCCGTATTGGGATGGGCATCTTTCAGGGTAATGGTGGAAAAAGAGAATTCCATTCCGTCCTTTTTCGCCAGGAAAAAGCTGTCCGGAATCCGGATATCATCCGGCCGCATTCCCAAAAGGCCTGCGATCAGCGCCTTATCCGTGCCATGTCCGATGCCCGTAGTAGCAAAGGAACCATGCAGAAGGATTTCCGCCTTCACCACATGGTCCTGAAGTAATTTTCCTGAAATATAACCGATCCGGACCGCTCCCGCAGTATGAGAACTGCTGGGGCCGACCATTACAGGTCCTAAAATATCAAACAGATTCATAGTCGCCTCATTTCTGTACGAAACATAAGCTATAAGTTTTATTTCTCCAACACTGTCAGAAGATGTTCAAAATATTCCGGCAGCGGAGCATCGATCTCCAGATATTCTCCGGTAGTGGGATGAATAAATCCCAGTGTCTTGGCATGAAGTGTCTGCCCCTGTAATTTGAAAGGACTTTTCCGGTTGGAGTAGACTTCATCCCCCAGAAGCGGATGCCCGATGCTTGCCATATGCACACGGATCTGGTGCGTCCTTCCGGTCTCCAACACACACTCTATATAAGTATATCCCTGAAATCTCTGTAATACCCGGTAATGGGTCACGGCACGTTTTCCGTTCTGGTGGTTCACCGCCATTTTTTTACGGTCATTCGGATGCCTGCCGATGGGCTGGTCGATGGTGCCTTCCTCCTGATTCAGCTCTCCGAAACAGATGGCCCGGTATCTTCTGTTGATGGAATGTTCCTTCAACTGTTCTGCAATGCACCGGTGGGCTTTGTCATTTTTGCAGGCAATGACAGATCCAGTGGTATCCTTGTCGATACGATGTACAATACCGGGGCGCAGTACTCCGTTGATCCCGGACAAATCCCTGCCACAGTGATACATCAGTGCATTAACCAGAGTACCGCTGTAATGTCCCGCCGCCGGATGCATCACCATCCCCTTCGGCTTGTTCACCACGATCAGATCCGCATCCTCATACAGGATATCCAGAGGGATGTTCTCCGGTTCAATATCCGGTTCCACAGATTCCGGCACGGAGAAGACTACTTCATCATCACATTTGACACGACAACTTCCCTTTACCGGCGTACCGTTTACCAGCACATTTCCGTCTTTGATCAGCTTTTGGATAAAAGAACGGGACAGATTCTCCACAAGCAGACTCATACATTTGTCAATCCGTTCGTCTTCCATCTCATCTGCTATCTGAAATCGGAGTTCTTCCATTATTTCATCTCCCGATAACGATTCTGCTTAAAGTTGAGGAATTCCAGATCCTTTTCCTTGTATACGAACAAAAACAGAATAAACAGGCCAATGGTAGCCACTACCACATAAATATCCGCCACATTAAAGATCGGATAATTGATCAGTACGAAGGAGATAAAATCCACTACATAATCCAGTCGGAATCTGTCGATCATGTTGCCGATGCCTCCGGCAACGATCACTGCCAGCAGTACATGCACGATTCGGAATTTCTTCTGTTCCGGAAGTTTGAAAAGGAAAAACAACAGCACCGCAAGAAATACGATTCCCACAAACAAAATAAATACCTTCTGGTTCTGCAGCATACCGAATGCGGATCCTCTGTTCTCCAGATATTGCAATTCCAGAACTCCGTCAATGATCACATAGGCCGGCTGGTTCTTCAGATGTACCACCGCCAGATGCTTGGTAAACTGATCCAGTACCAGAAGTACGGCTGCAATCAGGGCATCTATGATCAGCATAACAACTCGACTACTTTTCTTTTCCTTATTCATGAGCATCCTCTTCACTAAAATTGATTTCTTCGATGGCAGCCAGAATTTCCTCATCCGTAACGGTTCTGTCGATAACTGCCTTTCCGATCTTCTTTAACAGAATAAATTTGATCGTACCGGCTTCCATCTTCTTATCGGATTTTGTAAGTTTCAAGATCTCCTGCGGATCGATATCGTCCACGGAGATTGGCAGATAAAACGGTACAAACATATCACGGATCTCATAAAATTCTTCCATGCTCAGCATTTCTTTTTTCCAGGAAATATATGCTGCAGCTACCGTACCCAGTGCCACACACTCTCCATGATACAATTCAAAATTCTTGTATTTCTCGATAGCATGTCCGATCGTGTGTCCAAGATTTAAGAGAGCACGGTCTCCCTGCTCGGTAGGATCCTTTTCCACCACCATTTTCTTGATGGAGCAGGTACGGATCACCATTTCTTCCAGGGTATTCAGATCCCGCTCGCAGATCTCATACATGTTCTCGATCAGCCACTCATAGAAGGGCGCATCCTTGATCAGTGCGGATTTCATTACTTCCGCAAATCCGGAATAAAACTGTCTCTCTTCCAGCGTTTTTAATACGGACAGGTTCATATATACCAGTCTGGGCATCTTAAATGCGCCTACCATGTTCTTATAGCTGTCAAAATCCACACCTGTCTTACCGCCAATAGAGCTGTCTGCCTGTGCCAGCAATGTAGTTGGAATCTGTACAAAATCAATGCCTCTTAAATAAGTAGCCGCCACAAATCCGGTCAGATCACCGCAGACGCCGCCGCCCAGTGCCAGCAGCATATCTTTTCTGTCAAAACCCTCTTCAATCAGGAAACGGTACACATCCCTCACGGTATCCAGATTCTTGTGTTCTTCTCCTGCGGGGAACACATATTTCACAGCCTTACGGCATTTTCCCTCCAGAAACTTAAGAATCTGTGCCGCATACAGTCCGTCTACGGTGGAATCCGTCACAATGCATAATCTCTTGTCTGCTGCGCCAAGCTCTGCCAGTTCTTCCCACAGGCCGTCAAAAGACTGCTGGAATACAATATCGTAGCAAGGCTTTTTGTTATAAAGCACCGGTAATCTCTGTGCCATGTTGTTCACCCTTCAGTTCCTTATAAACTGTTCTTTCTTGTATAATTTATATCTGTTTTTAAAAAACTTCCTGCAGTTGCCTACAGGAAGTTATCTTCATATGACATTTTAATGGCATTTGACATTTTATGACATTCCATTGTTGATCGGCATTTCAAAAGATCCGGCGCCGCCGAAAATATCCTGAAAATCACCGGAGATATCTACGCTGGCCGGCGTAATAATGAAAATATAATGGGATATTTTCTGTAAATTACCCGATATTGCGAAACAGGATCCGGAAGTAAAGTCAATGATACGCTGGGCGATATCCACGTCCAGGCCTTCCAGATTAAGTACCACTGTCCGGTTGGCCAGCAGTGTCTCCGTGATCTCTCTTGCATCCTCTACGGAAGTAGGCTTGATCACACAGACCTCCATGCCGGTTCCAGGCATTTTCTTGGTCACGGTGCGGTGGATCGGTGTTACCTTAGGCTGTGAGGAACGCTTACTCTTCTCTTCCGGTTCGTCATCCTCCTGCGCCTGCTGTCTGCTCTTGGCCGGGCTGAATTTCTTTACCGGTTCTACTTCTTCCTCATCATCCAGATAATCGTCATCATAGAAACCTTCATCCTCTTCATCGTTCAGTTTCATATAATTCAGGAACTTATCCATTACACCCATTGTTGTGTGTCTCCTTTATTATTCAATCTCTTTCTAGATCGTATTACTATAATCTCTTTCTCCGAAAATACCAGTTCCGACTCTGACGATCGTGGCTCCTTCCTGCGTGGCCACCATATAATCGCCGGTCATTCCCATGGAAAGAATATTCATAGAAATATTATCAATGTTTTTATTTCCGATGTCAACAGCTAATTGCCGAAGTTTCTGAAAATAGCCCCTGTTTTCTTCCGGATCCTCCACAAAAGGGGCGATCGTCATCAATCCTCTGATATGTATTCCCGGAAGCGTTGCAATCTCACGGATCAGTGTTGCAGTTTCTTCTACCGTAGTTCCGAACTTGCTTTCCTCCTGTGCCACATTTACCTCGATCAGGATATTGACTTCCACCTGCTTCTTCACGGCTTCTCTGCTGATCTCTTCCGCCAGCCGGAGGCTGTCCACGCTGTGGATCAGGTAAACCTTATCTACAATATATTTTACCTTATTGCGCTGCAGATGGCCGATCATATGCCATCTGACATCCGAAGGCATCTGAGGGATCTTGTCCACCAGTTCCTGAACCTTGTTCTCCCCGAAATCTCTGGCTCCCGCACGGTAGACATCCATCAGCATATCCACCGGTTTGGTCTTGCTGACTGCAAGCAGCGTCACTTCCTGATCCGATCTGCCCGCCTGCTCACAGGCTTTTGTGACGTTCTCTTTTACCGTTTTGTAATTTTGTGCCAGTTCCATGCTCTGTATGGTCTCTTCCATAGTATCCGCCATCCTTTCTAGCTTTCCGGTGTCTGACTTTCCTGTGTTGCTTCCTGTGTGGTCTCCTGCGTCGGTTCCTCTCTGGTCTCCGCTGGAAGTGGCTCTGTGCTCTCCGGTATATTGTCGCTTACTCCCGGTTCTACACTGTCTGTAGGAATATCCGTCCTGCCGGTATCTGTTTTCTTGATATTGGTGATGATCTGATCATCCGATACCGAAGAACCGTCCAGTACAATATAGTCATATACATTCAGGCCATAGGTCGTATTGGCTTTTACGATGGAATACTCGTCATTCTGATACAGAATATTGATCTGCTTGAAGTCAGCATATCCCTTATTCACATTATACACACCGATCAGTGTTGCACGCTTGCTTACCGTATAGGTCTCCTGGCTGTCTGTCTTGTACAGGACATCTCCGGCCTTCAGCACCGAAGTATCCATGTAGTACACGCCTTCATTTTCATCGTAGCTGTACACACCGGCCTCCACAAATTCACTGGAAATGTCCCCGTTATCCCGGTAGCACTGTCTGATCACACCCTGGGTTCCCGTATTTTCATTGGTCGTGACAAAATCTTCATCGATCAGGAAAAATTCCTTCTCCACAATGGAAGAATTTGGAATCTTCAGTCCAGTCTCATCATTCAATATCAGCTCGATATCCAGAAATCTGTCGGATACAAACGTAACCATGGAATTTGTAAAGGTAAGTGACAGAAATGTATTGCCATCACTGCCGGTAAACAGTTTTGCCTGCCCCCAGGACTCATACTGATTCTTCAGAAAACGTACTTTGACATAATCCTCCTGTTGGATCTCTGCGCCTCGCTCTGCATCGATGGGAATGACCACCGACCAGTTTTCCTCCGTGGAAAGCTTGTACACCGGATCTCCCACAGCCATCAGTTCATTACCGAGCATCTGTTTCTTCTCGTAATTTTTGTTATCAAATACTTCCTGGGTAACACCTTCCACGGTCAGATTTTCATAACCGTCCGTCCAGTAAGCCACGATACCGGTGGTGGGCGCATAACAGAAATTTACAATATTTGCAGCCGAACCGTTATTTCCGTTTTCAATGCTTTGCAGCATATTTACATTGGCCAGTTTCAGCACCGTGTTCTTCAAAGAATATTTAAAATCATAGGTACTCTCGTAATTTTTGTCATCATACCCATGCATAAAATTCACGATTTCATTACGGAATTCCGAAAGTTCCTGGTCACTCAGGGTATTTTCTCCAAGGCTGGCATCCTCCAGTTCTTCCGTCAGCCGGCCCGTCTCGTCCACGATGTAAACAGTGTCTCCCTTGGCCACCCGTTCGCCTTCTCTTGCATAAAAATTCACATATCCGGCAGTATCCGTACTTACAACTTCCTCTGTGCGGATTGACACTCCACGGTAAATATTATTGGTAGCCAGTGATCCTTCCGTTACTTCATAACGCACGATGTGGTCTGTCTGAAAATACAGTATCACACAAATGATTACATAAATAAAAATAGCTCCGAAGATGAGCATACCGATATTGAGGTTCAAAGGTTTTCTGTATTTTTTTATTTTTCTCGGTTGTTCTGCCATTGGAAAACCTCCTTTCCTCTCCCTTACATTTGAGAAGCCCCGGTTGACATCCGAGGCTTCTCATACGTGAAAATTATAATTCGTTCTTCTTACAAAGATACAATGATCTTATCCTTCACAGACTCCGGTAATTCAGATTCGTCCCTGGATACACTGAGGATAAAATCCACCTGGAAGAAATCACTCATTCTCTCCAGTTTTTCAACAACTGCGGAAATGTCTTTGTCTTCCAGTGCTGCGATTTTCAGAAAGCTGTCAAAATACATCTGCTCCAGATCATGATCCTGAGAAATGATACCGCATACGAATCCCAGAAATTCGCTTTCATTCTCGATCATATAACGGGAAACGTCGATCAGACGCACCTTGTTGTTCAGTTCATACATATGTTTCGTACTTTTGTCCAGATATACGATACTTCCCGCAATATCCTTTACCTCGCTGTTGACTTTGTCCAACAGCTGTTTTGTCTTGCCCTTGCCCTTTTTGCCTACAATCAACTGAACCATTGGTGTAACCCTCCTGTCGTAAAATTTATAGGAACTTCACGCAACCTATTTACTTTATTATAGTTTATAACCCCTCAAAAAACAACAGTTATTTATTGATTTGCTCCAGGAGTTGTACCATTTCCGGGTACAGCACATCACTGGCTGAGGAATTCAGGATTACCGATATATAAGGAGCTCCGCTTGTGTCTCTGGATAAAAGGATCAGACAATGTCCCGCCGCGTTGGTCGTACCTGTCTTACCGCCGATGACAGTAATATTCTCCGGTGCCTGAAAATCTCCCCGCAAAAAACGGTTTGTGTTGTTCACCGTAAGTTCCTTGGCTTTTCCGTCCTTGTCATAATATGCGGTTTGGTAGCTTGTCATGTGAATGATCTCATTAAAGGAATCATATTTGATTGCTTCATTAAAGATCAGATACAGGTCATAGGCTGAAGTATAATGATTGTCATCCGACAGACCATGAGGATTGGCAAAACTGGTATTTGTAGCCCCCAGTCTCTGTGCTTCCTCATTCATCATCTCCACAAAATGATCTACACTGCCGCCGATATTCTCCGCGATCAGCATTGCTGCGTCGTTGGCAGAATACATCAGCAGAATATGTAATGCCTGATCCAATGTCATGGTATCTCCGACTTTTAATCCGCACAGCTGTGCACCGGATTCCGTGATCTTTACGCTATCCGTAGCTGTCAGCACAGTATCCGGTGATGCATTCTGTAATGCCACCAGTGCCGTCATTACCTTGGTCAGGCTGGCCGGATACAATCTTTCATGTGCATTTTTGGAATATAATACCTTTTTATTGTTTACGTCGAACAGTACAGCGGCCGAAGCCTGTGACATGTCTACGCTGCCATCCCCCGTCTGGTCCTCCGTCACCACACACAGATCCGCAGCAAAGGGCTCTGCCCTGCCCGCTCCGGTTCCTGCCAGCACATTGAAACTGCTGACACTGGAATTGACATCGTACGGAAATGTATACGCCACATTACCGCATCCGGTAAGCAGACTCATGCAGAGGATCAAGGACATGCAGAAGCAGATCCGACGAACTTTATTTGTACATTTCACGCCACTCTAAATCTCCTCTGTCTAAGGACTTGATCAACAGTTCCGCGCTGGCGAGATTCGTTGCCAACGGAATATTATGCATATCACACAAGCGCATTACATTGCTTACATCCGGCTCATGGGCCTTGGGTGCCAGTGGATCCCGCAAAAAGATCACCAGATCGATCTCGTTGTGTTCGATCTGTGCACCGATCTGCTGTTCTCCTCCCAGATGTCCAGCAAGATATTTGTGTATATTCAGGTTGGTGACCTCTTCGATCAGCCTGCCGGTAGTTCCTGTGGCATATAATTCATTTTTACTTAAAATTCCGCGATATGCAATGCAGAAATTCTGCATCAGTTTCTTTTTGGCATCATGTGCGATCAGTGCAATGTTCATATAGTCCATACCCCTTCTCTGTGTAATGTATGATTTCTTTTGTCTAGCTTCTCTTCGCCTGTAATCGTACGTTCAGTACAACACCCATTCCAATATACAGACTCATCAGCGAGGTCAGGCCATAGCTTACAAAAGGCAGCGGAAGTCCTGTATTCGGTAAAATAAACGTAGCCACTCCGATGTTCACAAAGCTCTGGAAAGCGATCAGTCCCCCCATTGACGCCGCTATGATCGTCCCCGCGGTATCTTTCGCCTTTCCCGCGATAGAAACGCACTCCATTGCCATCAGCATCAGCAGTATGATCACTACGATACTTCCCTTAAAACCAAACTCTTCACCGATAACAGCGAATATGAAATCGGTTTCCGCTTCAGACAGGAAATTGCCATTCTTTACCGATGTGATCTCATTGTTTTTATAGCCCTTGCCGTCCAGTTCTCCAGAGCCTATGGCCATTACAGAGTTCAACTGCTGGTAAGCCAGATCCGTGGAATATTCCTCCGGATTGACGAAGGCAAGGATACGATTTTTCTGGTAAGTCTCCAATATGGTACTGTCCGGCTGCATTGCCAGAGATACCAGTATGATCACTGCAGGAATTGCCACCGCCAATGCTCCGAAGATCAGCTTATAACTGATGCCTCCGGCATACAGGATCACGCAGAAAATAAAGATCAGCACAAGGCTGGTAGACAGCGCCGGCTGTTCCTTTACCATGATCCAGGGAACACCCATAAGTACCGCAATCGATGCGATCACAGGGAAAGTATTCAGCTTCTCCTTATATTTCATAATAAACTGTGCAAAGAATAAAATCAATAAAATTTTTGCAAGTTCTGAAGGTTGAAATTGCAGTCCACCGATCTTAAGCCACCTCTGGGCTCCGTTGCCTTCTTCACCCATCAGGATTACCAGTCCGAGCAGTACCAGATTGCCTATGTACATCAGCCAGTAAAGCTTCAGGATCACGGAATAATTAAAAAAAGAAAGGGCGATCATGATAACAAGCCCCGCAACTACACCCGCCATCTGTTTGGTCTGCTGGGCAGGTTCCGCACTGCCGATGGTTATGATACCGATGATGGACAGTGCAAGTATCAGTATGATCAGTTTAAAGTCATAATCCCGTAATCTATAATTCTTAAACATCCGTTTGACCTTTCTGTTCTTTATGCTCCTTATGGCATTTTCGCAGTCTTCTGTAAATCAATAATGGGAATATTGGCAATCAGGCTGGGGCTCTTATTCCGTCCGCCCTTACTGCCCTTTGCCTGTATCTCGATTTCCATATGATCCGTATCGATCCGCATATATTTCGAAATCACTTTTGTAATATCCGCCTTGATCAGTTCCATCATCTCCGGAGAACAGTTCACCCGGTCCGATATCAGCAGGATTTTCAGACGGTCCTTTGCCACCTGGCAGGAGCTTTTCCTGCGAAAAAAATGTTTCATATTCATCCCGTCCCCTTCCTATGCTTTCCGAAAAATACCGGTTACTTTTGTCCAAAAAGATACTCCTTTTTCGAAATCCAGGAACGGAATTTCTTTTCCCAGCACACGATCCACCACATTGCGGTAAGCCTTACCCGCCGGTGTATCGCTTCCGACTAATGGTTCTCCCTGATTGGTGGCGATGACTACATTCTCATCATCCGGAACGATTCCGATGAGCGGTACCGCCAGAATATCCACCACATCATCCGCAGACATCATATCTCCGCGCTTTACCATATCCATGCGCAGTCTGTTGATGATCAGATCCATCTGTTTGAAGCCGTTGGCCTCCAGCAGTCCGATAATACGATCTGCATCTCTGATGGCCGAGACCTCCGGTGTTGTTACCACCAGTGCCCTGTCGGCCCCGGCAATAGCATTTTGGAAGCCCTGTTCAATTCCCGCCGGGCAGTCCAGAATGATGTAATCAAATTGTTCTCTCAAGTGGTCGATCACCTTCACCATCTGTCCCGGGGTGACTGCCGATTTATCTCTGGTCTGTGCCGACGGCATCAGATACAGTCCCGGATGTCTCTTGTCCCGGATCAGTGCCTGTTTGATTCTGCAGTTCCCTTCGACCACATCTACCAGATTGTAAACGATACGGTTCTCCAGTCCCATGACCACGTCAAGGTTACGCAGACCGATATCCGTATCGATCAGGCAGACTTTGCTGCCCGCTTTTGCAAGACCTGTTCCAACGTTTGCGGATGTAGTGGTCTTACCTACACCGCCTTTTCCTGAAGTGACGACAATGACTTCGGAGCTTTTCTTCTCCGTGGAAACGTTTTGTTCCATTTTGGATTCCTCCTGTTTGATTTTGTCGTCCCCTGGATTCTTTTAAAAAGTACCCAGTAATTCTTTTGTAAGGGGATCAAATACGATCTTCCCGTTCTTCAGGTGTGCAATTTTCGGTTGTACTTTGGGACGAATGCCCCATTTCGACTGTTTCGCATTGGTTTTATATTTGAAATCGCCGATTTTTAATCTTTCCGGCTCCATTTCAAGCGCTACAATATAACAATCTTCTCTGCCAGATCCGCCCGCATAAGCTTCCCCGTACAGTCCTCCCAGAATGATGATGTTGCCTGCGGAGATCACCGCACTGCCCGGGTAGACATCCCCCAGGACCACGATGCTGTTCTCGGTTTCTATGACTTCCCGGTTTTTGAGGGTTCCCTTGTAGAACTGCCCCTCGTCCCCGGTGGAAAGCTTTTTCTCCATATGCTGCAGAGCTTTGATAAAGTTCTTGTTCGTGGTCTCATCATGGCCCACGATACAGGCGATCCTCACATTGCTGTTCTTCCGGATGGTATCCAGAATGCGGATTTCTTCCACTTCGGTCACCTCCCGTCCCTCCATGGATAATGCCATGGTGGACGTACCGAAGAAGTTTTTCGCCTCTGTGAATTTCACCGCCAGTTCCTGCAGGATTTCTTCCAGGGAAGCATCCTCCCTCATCAGAAGAGTGATCCCGCTCTGATAACTTTTGATCAATACTGCATCTTTCATTTTCTTATACCTGTCTTTTTATTTTCTTAATATCCGAAGTCCCACATTTGGCATTCATCTGTCTGTGTTATCTGACTCCGGATAGTTACATCTCATTGGATACTGCATTGTCGAGAGTATCCGCAGTACCTGTGATCAGATCATCCTCTTCCGCCAGTCCGTAATAATACTTGATAATATCTCTGGTGAACTGGGCTGCATAGTCTGAAGAATATCCGAAAGGTATTCTTGTGGCAATGGCGATCTCCGGATTCTCATACGGCGCATAGCAGATAAAAAGCGCATGGTTTGGTCGGGAAGCTGTCTGCTCTGCCGTACCGGTCTTACCTGCGGCATTTACCGCCAGATCACTAAAGTACTTTTTGTTTTCCACCACCTGACGCATTCCCAGATGGAACGCATCCCAGTATTCCTGCGGCAGGTCAATCTGGTTTCTCACTCCTGCATGGTACTCTTTCAACAGATTGCCCTGGGAATCTGTTGTCTTATCCAACAGGGTCAGATTATAGCAGGTCCCACTGTTGGCAATGGTAGTGACATATCTGGCCAGTCCAACGGTAGTGTAGCTGTTGCTGCCCTGTCCGATGGCAGAACGTACCGGATCCTTGGTGGATACATCCGGTGCATATTCTCCGATCTCCACTCCCGATTTATCTGTCAGTCCATACAGATCCGCATATTTGCTCAGGGTATCCAGACCCGCTTCCTCATTATAGCTTCCGGTTCTGGTAGCCAGCTGGTAGCCCACATTGTAGAAGAAGTAGTTACAGGAATCCTTGATGGCAGATGTCACATTTTCATAGCCATGTCCGGAAATTTTCCAGCATCTGGGGGATGGTGTGATCTCGGTAAAAGTACCGACACAGTTCACGCGGCTCTGAAGATTAATCACATTCTCCAGAAGTCCCGCTGTAGCGGATACAATCTTGAACGTGGAACCGGGTGCTGCCTTATACTGGGTGGCAAAATTCAGCTGTGGGCTGGACTTGTCCGCATTCAGCTGCGCATAATACTCCGCATCCACGGTATTCGCCATTTTGTTATTGTCATATCCCGGATAAGACACCATAGCCAGCACATCTCCCGTATTGACATCCGTAATGACTACAGAGGCATTGCAGGGATCCAGTGCCAGTTGGGCCGGTGTGATCTCCAGATTATTGATCCGGTTCATCATAAACTGATATGCCGACAATTTACCGGAATACAGTGCTTCTTCATCCTCAGCCGGGATGTCCACCACCTGCTGTTCACACAGGAGCATACAGATCTGTTTCCCGGTGATCTTGTCATTTAAAAGCATATACTTGTAGAAACGTTTCTGGAACTCCGTGGTATGGTCGATGGCATTAATGGTGTAATCCAACAGTTTGTCATAAACTTCTGTAGAATCCGAATATTTGTCATTCAGATCCAGCTTGCTGACATCGATCCAGTTCATGGCGATGCAATACTGCAGATACTCCTTTAAGGAGATCACTTCCTCCTTCGCCCAGGCCGTCTGCGTAGCATCGTTATCATCCACCAGTTCCTTCATGATCACGCCTTCCTCCCGAAGGAGGCTTACGATATTACTCTGGTAAACCTGATATTCCTTGGAAAGCTTGCTATAGGGAGTTGCCCCTTCTGTAAGTTCGTAAGTCAGTCTGTCGTAAACACCCTGCTTATACTCCAGATAAGCGGCATAGACTGCCTTTTCCGTCTCTCCGGCATCTTCTGCCTCGAAATGTTTTCTGTCCAGGATATTGTTGTTGATCATGGCAAAATATACGTCATAGATCGGGATCTTAATGGACGAGCTCTTGGCATTCTCCGGCAGATTGAATTCTTTGGCGTTGATGATCTTGCTTGCCACCAGACCGGCCAGCTTCTGTTCGATGATATTATATACTGCCTCCGTAAGATCCTTATCGATGGTCAGGTAGACATCCGCTCCCGGCTGTGCCTCTTTCCGCTCTAAAATAGTGATCACCTTACCGGTATTGTTCACCACCACTTTTTCACTGCCCTTGGTACCCTGCAGAGTAGTCTCCATATATGCCTCAATACCACTCTTACCTACCACATCATTGATGGTATAGGTATCCTCCAGGCCGCCTTCCGTCACCACCTGGTCATTTAACTCTGCCAGTTCATCGGAAGAGATTTTGCCGGTATATCCCAGCACATGGGCGAAATATTTGCTGTCTATGTAGTGGCGCACCGTATCCTCTACGATGGACACACCGTCCAGCTGGTCGGAATTCTCCATGATCACCGCCACTGTCTCCGCACTGACATTGGTAGCCACAGTGGTTCCCACATATTTCCGGAAGGAGGTCAGATTCATGGCATACCGGATGGTTACCATCTGCAGCCACTCCTCTTTGGTATAACCTTTCCCCGGCACGAAGGGGGTCTTGGTGTTCTCGGGATCTTCGTACTGACCGATAGCAAAGCCCTTGGCACGGCTTAAGTACTCTATCAGTTCCTGGGCTGTCATGGCTTTTTCTTCTTCACTAAGCTCGTCTATGGTTCTGTATCCAAGCACATCCGCCTGAAAACGAAGCAGCGCCGTGCCATCCACGGAATAGGCATAATCGCCGTCTTCATCAATAATGATCTTAAAATCCGTGATCACACTGTCACCGTTTTTCTCGATCAGCTTTATCAGCCGATAGACAACGTCATTGACCTTTGCGTTCTTATTCCGGCTGGACTCAAACACATCCTCGATCTTCACAGAATAAGCCAGTTCATTTTCCGCCAGTACATTGCCGTTCCTGTCCAGGATCCGTCCTCTGGTACTGGATATATCCCTGGTCTTCTCGATCTGAAGGATAAAGTCGTTCAGATACTCTTCTCCGTTTACGATCTGCAGGTTGAAACAGCGGTAAAGCAGAACACCGGCAAAAAAAGCAAACAGTATCATAAGTACTGTCAGTCTGCTGGTCACAATATTAATAATGTGATCTCTAATTTCACGAAACAAATTTCTGTGCGCTCCTTTTTTCCTTCTCCTCCAGTTTCTGATTAATCTTCAGGATCAGAGGATACAAAATAATCGTAACAACGATGGTGTAAAG
>ERZ1027225.374-NODE-374-length-21474-cov-6.032214_pt1 | contig 21474 bp, 18 predicted proteins | sample MGYA00519479_ERZ1027225 | MGnify/ENA primary metagenome ERZ1027225 (study PRJEB26926, sample SAMN06164471) | human gut metagenome | biome: ENVO:00009003; feature: ENVO:2100002; material: ENVO:00002003 | host: Homo sapiens | place: USA | collected 2012 ... | reverse complement strand
ATCTTCTAGTAGTAAATCATTACTGATTTCAGCAAAATAATCAATTTTCTCCAACTCATCTAACCAATTTGAATTCTGATAGATTTCTTTTCTTTGGGGTAATTCATTAACAATATTTTTAACAGCACCATTATTAGAACTCGCAACAACGATTCCTTTATCTGCAATCTCCTTTGGCAATTTCGCAATAAGATAAGGATTGTCATGATAAACTAGATTCCCTTTTAGTTTAGGAGTCGGTAGTTCACTAATAATTCTCGCCTGTTCCGTTACCAAGTCTGCAAAAATATCTTTTAAAAGTGTCGTTTTACCAGTCCCTGGAGGACCATTGACACTTCTCATATCCTCGCCTGCATTTGAAGCTAGATTTACAGCTACTTGTTGCATCATGGAAAGAGCAAATTTAGGGTTACTAGGAAATCTTCCTAATGGATAATTTTTCGGTTCAAGAATAGTTTCTAAATCATTTGGATTAAAATTGGAAGATTCTTTATTACTATCCAAATTGATCCTTTCAGAGGCAGATCCTGATAAGTACCGATTAAGATTTTCATTATTAATTAATTTTGCTAATTTCAAATCCTTTAGAAAAAATGAATGTAAGTTTATTTCGTCATCAAAATTCTTAACAAAAAGATATCTACAATCACTTGGTGAAATTTTATACTTATTCAGAAGTTCACTTAAAACTGCGTTGAACTCTCCATCAAGAAATGCCTGCCCCAACTGTTCTCGAAGTTCATTTTCTGTCTTCCAGAAATCATTCGGTAACCCTTCATCTTTACAAATTTGGCCACCCATGGTTAAAAACAATTTATCTGGTAAGAAATTCAAATCATTATCAAAATAAAGAGCAAAAGTAAATTTATAAGAAGATCTTCCCAATTCTTCCTCAGTCGCCTTTAAATTGTATTTTCCTCTTAACAATTTAATTATTTTTTGAAAAGGGAAAATTCCACAATAAACAACAACCCCAGAATTAGATTTTAATTTTTGACGATTTAAAAACTCTTTTAATATCGATTGATAGTCATTCCCTTGAAAAATCTTATACTTAGAATCACTTTTTTCAATATCCCCTTCTGACAATTGTTCTACTGTAATCCAAGCGTCTAATATTTGAATCTGACTACTTCTCATCATTTCTCCTCTTAAGGCTTATAGAAACAAGATATATCTTACTCACTTAAAAAACTTCCCACTCACTCTTCAGCAAGCCGTATTTCAAATCATCACAACGGTTGCCTTGAGCATCTTTGCGATCTCGGATACGAGCTTCAAGGGTAAATCCTAATTTTTCCGCAACTCGTTGACTTTGGACATTGTAGCTAAAGCAAGTCAGCTCAATCTTGTGAAGGCCTAAATCTTTAAAACCTAGATCAATCAAAGCACACGCTGCTTCTGGTACATAACCTCGGCCCCAATAGTCTGGGTGCAAGGTATAGCCAATTTCAAGCACATCATCTTCGTGGCGATGGTTGAAATCAACTGAGCCAATCACTTTATCAGTCCCTTTGACCACAATGCCGTAACCAGCTGGAAGATTGTCCTTTTCATTGCGATCGGGAAGGATATGCTCTAGGTAATAGATCTCGTCTTCCAAGGATTTGACGGGTGGAAAGCCTGCTGGGTAAGAGACTTCTGGACGACTGGCAAAGTCAAAGATTGCCTCTGCATCCACCAATGTACGATTTCGTAAGACCAGTCGCTCCGTTTCGATTCGTTCTGGCAACTCAGCTCTTTTCATCCCTCATCCTCGCTTTCTTGATAAAGCTTCCCATGGGATCGACTCGGTCATCTAGATAACGATAAACACGCTTATGACCATCACCCATAAAGTAAGTCGGTGCAAAGCGGTCATTTTTAAAATGTCCCTTATCATCCAACAAATCAGATTCAGCCAGACGGTCTAGAATCTTAGCAAAGATATGACAGATACCATCTTCCTCTATAATTCTGTCGACCTCACAATCCAAAACGACTGGACAAGCATCCAGCATAGGTGCTTGTGTCAGTTCAGAAGGCCGGAAATCCAAGCCAAGTTTAGCAATCTTTTCTCGATGGCTAATAAAACCAGCCTGTTCCATCTCTAGCATGAGGTTTTCATCAGGGATATTAACCGTAAATTTCTGATAATGTTTAATCTGGTCTGCCGCATTTTCCTCGCTACCAACCCCGATGACTAGCCAATCTCCTAGACTATAGGAAGAACTACAAGTCGTCACATTATAGCCATGTGCCTGGTCCTGGTAACCCAAGATAAAAATGGGAAAACCATAGTACAATTTGCTAGTCTCAAAAGAATGCTTCATGTCACCCTCCTTTGATGGGAACGTAGACCTCGCTTTCGCTCCGTCTGCATCAATATCTCTAAATTCACCTGCGACCTTCAGTCTTAATTCTTTAAAAGATATAGAAAATCCCTGCCATAACTATGACAGGGACGAATGTGTATCCGCGGTACCACCCAATTTTGAGTGGCAACCACTCACAGCTTTCTTGATTCAATTTGACCATCAGCAACCAGCTTCGACATTTGTGCGGATTTCTCAGTACCACCGCTTCCTGTGACAAATGGGCTTCAAAGCACCTCTGAATGGTCTTATTCTATCACATTTTTAATCTCAAGACAAATGAAATTGTGAGGAAGATGCTATCACAATCAGTCAGACTACAGATTCCACCTTGAATCATACATACAATGTTTCCCTTTTTATTTTTCATAAGAAAAATCCCTGTCTGCCGACAAGGATTGTATCTTATTTTTCTTCCTTAGCTCTTTCTTCTTTTAGCCATTTTTCATAGCTTTCGAGTAGATTGATAGCCATTTGGGTTGCCAAGGCTAGTGAGAAGGCTTCTGTACCTTCAGTTGTTTCGTCTTGAACTTCCAATTTACTTTCTTCGTAAATGGCTTTGAGAGCCTTATTGCTAAGCGTGTCTTTAAATGCTTGGAATTCTTTCATGGTCAAAGCCTCCTTGATTCTACAGCAACATCTACAGCTACTGTTACCGTTTTCACTTTAAGTTTACACCATTTCAGAGAAATTGCAAGGATTTTCCTTAATAATAAGGAGAGCTTTCACTCTATCTGCGACCTACTGAGCAGGAGTCGCAGCCCCTGTGAGATACTCAGTCGTATAGGCTACGATAGCTCCCGAATCAGCATTTACCGCGTATTTATAACGTAGACCGCTAGTAGCATAGTCAAAGCTGATATTGTAGACCTTACCGTCTCCTTCAGTCTTCAATTCCGTTTTCAAGTTTGTCACAGAACCTTCAGCTAGGCCAGCATGGTTAAGAGCTGTTGTTTGCGCAGTCTCTTTTGATACAGCTGTCTCTTCCTTGCTTTCACTAGGTTGAGTCTCGTCTTTAGGTTCTTCACCTTTTTGAGCGTCATCCTCATCCTTAGTTGTTGGATGGTCACTCTTATGTTTCAAAATAGATCCTGACTGACCATCAATTGTATACTCAAAATGGTTGTCTGACGTTGTGAAACTAATCTCATAACTTCCGTGAAGCCCAGAACGTGCTTTCGAAACTGTTGATTGAGAAATCTCAGAAGTTTTGACACCTGCATTTTTGTAAGCAATATCTGCCGCATCTTGTTCTGACAAGCGATAACCTGACCCGTTAAAAATAAACAAGGCTGCAGCGATGGCAACTGGGATAGCGAGCAAAATCAGATAGCCCACTAGCTTTTTCATTTTTCGCATAAAATTCTCCGCTATTTTAATCTAATACTACTATTATATCTTAAAGTTCTAAAATTGTCAGATAAACTTGGCTCATTTTTAGGACGACATCATAAAAAGTTCCCGATAGCTATCAGGAACTTCTACGAAATGTTACTATTTGGCCAGTTACAAAGACTAGTATGGCCATCCAGATAAAGAGGAAGCCTTTCAACTCTCCAAAGCTGACCGTCTCACCAAAAATGAGGATGGCTACGAGAAGTTGAATCGTTGGATTAAGATACTGGATGAAACCAATAAGGTTAAGCGGTGCCCTTTTGACTGCTTCTGAGAAGCAAAGCAAGGGAACAGCCGTCACCACACCGGATATGGCTAGGAGAAACATTTCCATGCTCGAATAGGAATAAAATGATTCTGGAGAAAAGAAAACGAGATAGATAGCTACAAAAGGTAGTAGCAAGCCACTTTCTACTAGCATGGCTACGTCACTGGAGAGCCTAACCCCTTTTTTGATTAGACCATAGAAACCAAAGCTCAGAGCTAACCCCAATGAAACCATGGGAAGTTTTCCTGTATTGGCAACAAGAACCAGTACTCCTATAAAGGCCAATACTACTGCTACCCACATGGTCCTACTCAATGATTCACGAAGAAAAATAAGGGCAAACAGGATAGAAACAATAGGCATAATGTAATAGCCCAGGCTAGCCTGCGTCGCTTGACCATGACCCACAGCATAGATATAAATCAACCAGTTAGCTGCTATAAGAAAACTAGCAAGTAGCATACGAAGCAAGGCTTTCTTATCCTGCCAAAGTTCCACAAGCTCCCCTTTGAAACGTGTATTTTGCTTAGCGACTAGGGCGTAAGTCAACATAGTCACTACAGTAAAAATAATCCGCCATGAGAAGGTGTTGTAAGCCGAAACACCTGCTAAAAGCTTCCAAAAAAGGGATAAAAATCCCCATTGAATATAGGTGGCTAGACCAAAGAGTAGCCCTTGATTTTTTCTAGTCAACGACCACACCTGCTTTGTCCACAGATAGGATGAAGGTTTCACCATCTAAACCAAGACCATCTATTGCCGTTTTAAGAGCCTCAGCCTGATCATTTGGTGTCAAGGTCATAACTGTTGGACCAGCACCTGAGAGATAGGTCGCATAAGCACCGTATTGGCCTGATAATTCCTTAATAGTCGCAAATTCTTTAACCAGTTTTTGACGGTAGCGTTCGTGGAACATATCTCCTTGGATAGCACGTCCCGCCTTAACCAAATCGCCTGCAAAGAGGGCAGCAATGGCAACGTTTGCAATAGATGATGCAGCTACAGCTTCTTTGTAAGACAGGTCACTTGGAAGTACCCCACGTGAATCAGACGTCTTAAGTTCATAGCTCGGAATGAAGGCTACAAAGGCACAGTCTGGAAAGTCTGTAACGATGCTATTAACATGTTCATCCACATAAGAGGCTACAACGAGATTCCCAAAAATAGCTGGGGCAACATTGTCCGGATGACCTTCAATCTTGGTTGCAATATCAAGTTTATCATCGTCTGAAAGCTGCAAGTTTGCCAATTGATTGGCCAACTCGATTCCTGCGACAATAACAGAACTTGAAGAACCTAGCCCACGCGCTAAGGGAATATCTGATGTCATCACCAATTTATGGGGCTGCAAATCAGACTTAACTTGCAAGGCAGTTGAAATGAGGAGGTTATTTTCATCTGAAGGAATGTCGCCCAAATCATGTTCGATATGCCATGCATCCACTGGTTCAAGCACCTCGACTGTCAAATATTTAGAAACGGCAACACCCACAGAGTCAAAACCTGGACCAATATTGGCAGATGTTGCTGGAACAGTAATTTTCATAATAATACACCAAAAGGAGGAAAGCCATCAGCGACTTTTCTCCTTGAATACCTTTCTTATACGCACCAGTATGGGCTTATCAATTAGTTAGACAAAACTTTCAATGTGTTGACAACTGTGAAATCTTCTGCTGCTTCAAGTTTTTCAGTAACAGCTTTAAGTTGTGTCTTAGACATAGCATGTGTAATCACAACGATACGAGCTGTTGTGCCATTTGCTTTTTGTTGCAAGACTTGTTCAAATGAAATATCTTCTGAGTTGAAGATTTCAGACAAGTGAAGGATTTTACCTTTTTCGTCTGGCGTATCAAGGGCAAAGTAGTAGTTGCTCTTAACATCTGCTGGATTAGCCAATGGCAAGTCACGACGGAACTCATTAAATGGTTTACCCACATTGCCATCTGAAAGACGACGAGCAATACGGATAATATCTGCCAAAACAGATGTTGCTGTTGGTTTTTGACCAGCACCTGGACCGTAGTACATTGATTCGCCAATACCGATAGATTCAACAAAGACTGCATTCATGACATCGTTGACGCTAGCAAGTGGGTGATTTTTTGGCAAGAATGTTGGGGACACTTCTGCTGAGATACCTGATTCTACTTCACGCACATCACCAACCAATTTGATGACATAACCCAATTCTTGAGCAACAGCTACATCATCAGTAGAGATGTTTGTAATCCCCTTGTGAGTCACATCGTCGAAATCAATTGTGGCACCAAAACCAAATTGGCTAAGGATAACAGCTTTATAAGCAGCGTCAATACCTTCAACGTCGTTAGTTGGATCACTTTCAGCATAACCAAGTTCTTGGGCAGTCTTAAGAGCGTCCTCATATGACCAACCTTCGTCAACCATCTTAGTCATCATAAAGTTAGATGTTCCGTTAAGCACACCAAGGATACGTGTCACCTTGTCAGACGTCAAAGAGTTAGCCAAAGTACGCAAAATTGGAATACCACCAGCAACAGCAGCTTCATAGTAGAAAGCCACTCCCTTATCTTGGGCAAGAGAAATCAACTCTTTTCCATGAGTAGCAATCAAGTCTTTGTTAGCAGAAACAACGTTTTTACCTGCTTCAAGTGCTTTTGTGATGAAGGTACGAGCTGGCTCGATACGACCCATCAATTCAACAACGATTTGAATCTCTTCATCGTTAAGGATTTCGTCAACATTTGTGACAAAATTGTAGTCGTTGCCTGCAGCGATAAGACGATTTTTTTCCTCGTCATCTTTAACCAAAACCTTCGCAATTTCGAGTTGGTCACGTGAGGCTGCAAGAACCTTTTCACCATTTTCCTTCAAGAGGAAAGGAATACCGCTAGCTACTGTACCAAAGCCAAGCAATCCAATTTTAATAGACATTTACGATTTCTCCTTAAAAACATACATTTTTTTAATTGTACCACATTTCTATCGGAATCGACAGAATATTGTTGCCATTTAAGGAGGCAAGTATTCTTTTTACTGAAAATTCTGTGCATTTCCATCCCATTTTTGTTAGAATAATAGCTAGACCTATTTGAAAGGGGATACAATGACTTCTCAAAAGAAAAAATCAACTAACGCTAACAGAAAGAAACTGAACCTTCTTCTGCTTTTCCTAAATATAGTCCTTCTTGGCTTACTGGCAGTCTTTATGCTTAACCGACCAAATCAGTCGAAAAACAAGCAACAACAGGCTCAGACCAGTCAGTCTAAGACGACAGCTAAATGGAAAACCTATGACAAACCTGTCCAAATCCCTATCCTCATGTATCATGCGGTACACGTCATGGATCCATCTGAAGCCTCCAACGCCAACCTTATCGTTGACCCAGACCTCTTCGAGGCACAAATCAAGGCCTTGGCGAAGGCAGGATACTACTTCCTAACGCCTGAAGAAGCCTACAAAGCCTTCACTGAAAATGCCTTGCCTGCTAAGAAGGTTGTCTGGCTGACCTTTGATGATGGTAACGAAGATTTCTATACGATTGCCTATCCGATTCTCAAAAAATACAAGGCTAAGGCAACCAACAATGTCATCACTGGCTTTGTTAAGAAGGGAAATGCTGGAAATCTTACCGTCAAACAGATGAAAGAAATGATGGCTCACGGTATGAGCTTCCAGTCTCATACGGTAAACCACCCTGATTTGTCAGCCACTGACAAGGCAACACAAAAGGTTGAATTAACGGATTCTATTGACTTCCTTGAAAATAAACTCAATACCGAGGTCAATACCATTGCCTACCCATCAGGTCGCTACAATCAAACGACACTTGACCTAGCTAAGAAAACTTACAAGTTAGGACTAACAACCAACGAAGGGCTAGCCAGCGCCAAGGATGGTCTTCTCTCACTTAATCGTGTCCGTATTCTGCCAACAACAACAGCTAAAGGACTTCTCAGCGAGATTGCTACTGACAATGAGTAAAAGAAATCACTTGATTCAAGAATCAAGTGATTTTTATGTTCTAGTCAAATATTTCTGATAGGATAGCCACACCCTTTTCAATTTCAGCATCACTTAGGGTGATTGGTGGCAAAAGACGAATCACGTTTGTCCCTGCAGTTAAGACAATTAACCCCTTATCTCGAGCCAACTGGACCAATTCTCCTAAATTGCCAGTAGTCTCAATCCCAATCATATAGCCCAAGCCACGTACAGTGGTAACCGTCTCTTTATCAGATAAAGCTGCCTGCAATTTTGCTTGTAGCTTGTTCCCATTTTCAAAGGCAGTATCTAGAAAACCTGGGACCAACATAACTTCAAGCGTAGCTTTGGCCGCCGCCATAGCCAGTTTATTTCCTCCAAAGGTAGAGCCGTGACTTCCGTAAGAGAAGGCTTCTCCAAGAGATGACTTAGCAAGCATGGCACCAACTGGCACCCCATTTGCCAAACCTTTTGCCAGAGTAAAGATATCTGGTTCAATATCGTAGTGCTCATAAGCATAAAGCTTACCAGTACGACCAAGTCCTGTCTGAACCTCATCTACAATAAGATAAATACCCGCCTCCTTACAAAAGTCAGCCAAAGCCTTAACAAAGGCCTTATCAGCAGGTTGAACACCTGATTCCCCTTGAACCAACTCCAACATAATAGCCGCTGTTTCGTCACTAGCTAGGGCCTTGACACTATCTATGTCATTGAAAATAGCATAGCTAAAGTGGGGCACACCTTCACCAAAGCCTTGTTTGATTTTATCCTGACCAGTGGCAGACATGGATCCAAACGTTCGACCATGGAAGGAATTTTGGAAGGTAATGATTTCTTGTTTACCCGATGCCTTTCGGGCGATTTTTATGGCTGCTTCATTGGCCTCTGCACCACTGTTACAGAAAAAGGCTAGATAGTCCTTGTCACCAATTAAAAGTCCAGCAACATCTTCTTGCAACTGATTGTAATAAAGATTAGGCTGGTGCAAAATCTTACCCACCTGATCTGTCAAAGCCTGATTGACATGGGGATGATAACCAAGGTTAGTTACCCCGATACCTGATGAAAAATCCAAGTAGGTATTGCCAGTTGTATCTGTCAAATAATTGCCCTGTGCCGAAGCGAAATCAATCGCTGCCCGCTTATAGTTTGAAAATAGTTTTGTCATCTCTTACTCCTTGATTATGGTACCGTCTGTCAGGTTATCACCAATAATGACCTGCTCGACACCGGCTTGAACTGTCTGAACAGCGCTTTGAATTTTAGGAATCATGCCCCCAGTTATCACACCTGAATCTATTTTTTTCTGAACGTCCATAAAATTCAGATGCTCCAAAACCTGATCATTCTCTAAAACACCCTTAACATCTGTCATAAGGATAAGTTTTTTGGCACCTAGACTAATTGCCACAGCTCTAGCAAGGTAATCCGCATTGATATTGAGCAAATCACCCTGCTCACTGTAACCCAAACTAGGGATTAAGGGGATCTTACCTTGAGCAAGGAGTGCTACTAAGGTCTGATTGGTGATGTTTTTGACTTCACCCACAAAACCATAGGTCTCTTGATCTAAGAAATCAGCATGAACAAGGTCCGGAAGCTCATCTATGACCTGATAGGCTTGCAAACCTGCAGTTGTCAGCTCACCTGCTAAGTTTTTCCCAACGATGTCAACCAAAGCTTCTTTAATCAAGGCCATATCTGACTGACTCGTCACACGAAGACCATTTACCTTGTGAATTGGAATATGATTCTCCTCCATCAGCTGATTAATAGCAAAACCACCCCCATGGACGATGATTATTTTTTGACCAGCCTGCTGCCATTCTGACAGTTTAGCCAGTATCTCGGGAGTTAGCTGCTTACTGGCTACTCCACCAATCTTAATTACAATATATTCAGTAGTCATCAGTTAACTCCTTTTCCTTAGACAGTCTAGGTATGATAGAGGGCATTAATCTTAACGTAATCGTAAGAGAGATCACACCCCCATGCGGTTCCCTTTTCGTGTCCAGCATGAAGATCTACCGTAATGGTCACTTCATCCTCATGCATGATGTCTTTCATTTCTTCATCATCAAAGGTCACAGGACTAGATGCTAGCATGACTGGCAGACCGCCAAGCATAATATCAACATTGTCCACAGGAACATCCACACCGGCATAGCCAACAGCAGCTAGAATACGTCCCCAGTTAGGATCTTCACCAAATATGGCTGTTTTGACCAAACTTGAACCGACTACAGATTTTGCCATCATACGGGCATCAAGGGCGTTAGGCGCATTGACCACGTCAACTTGGATGAGCTTATTGGCACCTTCACCGTCCTTGGCAATTTTCTTAGCCAATTCTTGCATCACGAAATTAAGCATTTTTGAAAACTTATCAAACTCTGGTGTACCTGGCAGAATCTCTTCATTGAGCGTGCAACCATTGGACATGACAAGAACCATATCATTGGTCGAAGTATCCCCGTCAACTGTAATCTGATTAAAGGTTTTTTCCACATTTTGGCTCAAGGCTAATTGAAGGGTGTCACTAGAAATATTAGCATCACAAGTAATAAACCCAAGCATGGTTGCCATATTCGGGTGAATCATGCCTGAACCCTTAGCGACACCAGCCATAGTGACCACATCACGTCCGAAGGTCTCCGTCACAGCAATGGTCTTAGTCGCTGTATCTGTCGTCAAAATCGCCTTAGCAAAATCATCAGCATTCCCATTGACCACCAACTTGGAAAGACCATTTTTCAAGGTATCCATTGGTAGCAACTCACCGATAACCCCTGTAGAAGCCACACCAACCAAATCTGGTTCAACACCTAACTTTTCAGCGGTCCACTCCTGCATGGTGTAAGCATCCTCCAATCCTTGAGTCCCTGTACAAGAATTGGCTACACCTGAGTTAACAACGATGGCCTTCATTTTCCCAGCCTTTTTAACTGAGGTCTTGGTCACAATCAAAGGAGCTGCGATCACCTTATTGGTCGTATAAACTCCTGCGACACTGGCTGGTTTTTCAGAGACAATCCAACCAAAATCCATTTTTCTCTTTTTAAATCCTGCATGTAGCCCGTCTGCTGAGAATCCCAGCGGACTAGCAATTGTTCCATCTATGACTTTCATATTTTTTCTCCTAACTCTATGCTTACATCTACAAGTATGACGGTGTCAGAAGCAAACCTTCCGTCTCATCCCACCCCTGCATGAGGTTGAGATTTTGAACTGCTTGACCAGCAGCACCCTTGATCAAATTATCAATGACCGAAATAACTGTCAGAACATTGGTTTTCTCATTATAGGCAAAGCCAATATCTGTAAAATTCGATCCAATAACGTTGTGTAGTTCTGGCAAACTGTCTTGCACACGTACAAAGGGTTTATCACTATAAGACTTTGTGAATGCTGAAGCTACATCAGCTACAGTCACGTCCTTCTTTAACTTACAATAAACCGTAGCCATGATTCCACGATTAACGGGTAAAAGCGACGTTGAAAACTGAATCTCAGGCATTTCCGGATTAAAGACCTGCAAGGTTTGAACAATCTCAGGAATATGCTGATGATGATTGAGTTTATAAGTCACGTAATTATCGTGAACATTGACAAAATGACTAGACTCACTCAAAGCCTTACCTGCACCAGTTAAACCAGACTTAGCATCCACAATGACACTCTCCGTCTCAATCAAACTAACTGCCACCAAAGGAATCAAGGCTAACTCTGTCGCTGTCGCATAGCATCCAGGATTGGCAATAAATTTCTTATCCTTCACATCTGCATATTCTGACAATGCGTATGTAAATTTATTCAAAACACTCTGCTTAGCAGGTGATTTTTTATACCATTCTTGATAAACATCTGCTGGCAAGCGATGATCGCCAGACAAATCAATAATAGGAAAATCAGCCAGAACAAATTCCTCTGCTAGCGAACTAGCGACTCCTGAAGGTGTGGCAAAGAAAACCAAATCCGCCTTTTTCATAATCTTTTCCGCATCATAAGCTTCAATATCTAAGTCACAAACATCTGTCAGATAGGGATACACATCAGACAATCGTCGGCCCACTTCTTTGGTTGCGTGAATAGAAACAAGTTCCACTTTTTTATGATTATTCAAAATTTTAACTAACTCTAAACCACTATAACCAGTGATACCAACGATTGAAATTTTCATTTATGCACTCCTTTTGAATAAATATGTAACTAGTTTATTGTATTTTTATTCATTTGTCAAGGGAGAATTGAAATTAACATGAAAAAAACAAGCAGTCTTTTTCAACTACTTGTTTCATGATTGTTATCTAGTTATTAAATAATTGCAAGTTAGCAATACGATCGACTGCTTCGACCAGACGTTCTGGCTCTACCAAAAGCCCGATACGAACATAAGCATCTCCTGCAGGACCAAATCCTTTACCTGGTGCCACAGCAACATGGGTTTTCTCAAGCAAAAGATCCGCAAAACTCTCACTAGTGTAACCCTCTGGTACAGGCATCCAAGCATAGAAAGAACCTTTGGATGGAAAGGCCTTCCAGCCAATCTTAGCAGCTGCCTGGACAAAAGCATCTCGACGGCTATCATAAGTCACATTCAGTTGAGCAACAGCCTCCTCAGATTTAGGACCTAAGAGGGCTGCAATCCCAGCCTCCTGCAAGGCAGGAAAGATTCCTACAAAAAGATGGTCTTGAATCAGATTTAAGGCTTCAATCATTTGGTCATTCCCAGCAGCAAAGGCCAAACGCCAACCAGCCATATTGAAGGTTTTCGAGAAAGTATAGAACTCAATGCCCACATCTTTAGCACCAGGTGTTGATAAGAAGCTAGGATTCTCATAGCCTCGATAGCCCAAAGCTCCGTAAGCTAAATCACTCACCACACCAACTTCGTAGGTCTTAGCCCAGGCAACCAACTTTTCATAAAAGGCCTTAGTCGCCACAGCCCCCGTAGGATTATTCGGATAATTGATATAGATAAACTTAGCGCGCCGAGCTGTCTCTTCAGGAATGGCATCCAAATCTGGTAAGAAATCATTTTCAGCCGTCAAAGGAAAGGTCTTATAGGCTACACGTCCTAGACTCACTCCTGATAAATAATCAGGATATCCTGGGTCAGGTAGGAGCAGGAGGTCACCTGGATTCATCAAAGCTAGGGGCAATTCCACAAGCCCAATTTTAGCCCCACCCATGACACAAATCTCACGCTCCGCATCCAAATCGACCCCATAATGTTTCTTGTAAAAACTAGCAGCAGCTTCCTTAAAAGGACGATTGCCTCGAAACTGTGAATACTTATGGCTAGCAGGATTTTTCGCTGAAAGGCACAGCGCCTCAACAATATGGTCATAGGTCGGTTGGTCGGGATTGCCCTGACCAAGATTGATCACATCTGCTCCTTCCGCCACCTTGGCATTAACCTTAGCAACCAAACCTGCAAAAAACTGTTCTGGCAATGCCTTCAATAAGTCAGATTCTTCAAATAACATAAACACTCCTTAATGATACAAGTCCGTGCGACGATCCTCAAAAACAGGAATCTGACCTCGAACCTTATCTACCTCTTCAAGATTAATATCAGCTGTAAAAACGCCCTCCTCATTCTCCTTGGTTTGTAAGACCACATTTCCAAGTGGATCTATAACCATAGAATGTCCTGAAAAGATATCGTTCGGTCCTGCTCCAACACGATTGACAGCAACTACAAAAGCTTGATTTTCAACCGCACGCGCCTTTAACAAAATCTCCCATTGTTGCACACGAGGTTCTGGCCACTGCGCTACCACAAAAAGCACCTTGGCCCCTTGTGCCATCTGTGTTCGCACCCATTCAGGAAAACGGATATCATAACAAATGACACTGGCAGCTATCACACCATCAAGCTCAAAAACAGACTCATTCGACCCAGCAGACATGTACTGGTCCTCTGCCATAAGGCCAAAGAGATGGACCTTGCTATAGGTATTGATTAAGTCCCCAGACTTATTGTAGACATAGGTCGTGTTGTAAAATTTACCATCTTTCTCAATAGCAACGGACCCTCCAATAATAGCTACAGCATGTTTCCTAGCAAAATGAGACAAGAGTTCTTGAGAGTCCAATCCATCCTTATCCGCAAGCCCATCAAGTTCATTTAAAACATAGCCTGTATTCCACATTTCAGGAAGCACAATAACATCGGGATTAGCAACAAGTGCTTTTTCCAGCATCTCTATGACGTGTTTTTTATTTTCCACAGGATATCCGTGAACGACATCCATCTGTACCAACGCAATTTTCATAATAACCTCGATTCTATATTAACCATTATAGCACTCCAAAAGACGTCACAAAAATTGAAAAATTCAATCTCATGATAAAGAAAGGCTATCAAAAAAGGCTGGACATAATGTCCAACCTAATCATTATTACACTAAGCAATATCAACGTAACGACGAACACCGCTCACTGTCATGTATGAAAGCCATGTGTGACCATCCGCTGTCAAAACCTTATCGTAGTTAACGCTCATACCTTTATCATAGTAAGCCAACTCTGGGCTTGAAACCTTGGCTTCTGCCTTGATTGACGCACGACCTGTAAAGGTATAACGGCCTGATTCTGGGAGACTTGGTTTATCCGCTGGCTTAGCAACTGGTTTAACTTCTGGCTTAGCTGCTGCAATATCAACATAACGACGAGCACCACTTGTTGTCACGTATGAAAGCCATTGACGACCATCGGCTGTCAAAACCTTGTCGTAGTTAACGCTCATACCCTTATCATAGTAGGCCAACTCTGGGCTTGAAACCTTAGCTTCTGCCTTAATTGACGCACGACCTGTGAAGGTATAAGTGCCTGATTCTGGCAGACTTGGTTGGTCCGCTGGTTTAGCAACCGGTTTAACTTCTGGTTGACTTGCTGGCTTAGACTCTGCCTTGGCTGCTGCAATGTCAACGTAACGACGAGCACCACTTGTTGTCATGTATGAAAGCCATTGACGGCCATCGGCTGTGAGAACCTTATCGTAGTTAACGCTCATACCCTTATCATAGTAGGCCAATTCTGGGCTTGAAACTTTAGCTTCTGCCTTGATTGACGCACGACTTGTGAAGGTATAAGTGCCTGACTCTGGGAGACTTGGTTGGTCCGCTGGTTTAGCAACCGGTTTAACTTCTGCAGCTTTAACTGTTGCAATATCAACGTAACGACGGGCACCGCTTGCTGTCATGTATGAAAGCCATTGATGACCATCGGCTGTCAAAACTTTGTCATAGTTAACACTCATGCCCTTGTCATAGTAGGCCAACTCTGGGCTTGAAACCTTAGCTTCTGCCTTGATTGACGCACGACCTGTGAAGGTATAAGTTCCTGTCGCTGGAAGGTTGATGGCACCTGTAGTGGCTGGTTTGCTTTCAGCAGGTTTGCTGCTAGTAGCATAATCGCCACCTTCGATACCAAAGTACTCTTCCAAACTCAATCCTGAATCGTGGATGTCTTTAGCTTCTTTACCCACATAGCGGATATGCCATGCTTCTGGCATGTAGCCGGTTGAAGCTTCTTTACCTGTTTGGAAACGCACAATAAAGCCATAGTTATGTGCATTGTCTTTAAGCCATTGACTAGCTCGTGAATCTTCAAGCAAGTTACCAGATTTATCAGTCAAATCAAAGACCAAACCAGTTTGGTGCTCGCTATATCCAGGACGAGCTGAGTAACGATCTGCAGCTGCCTGACCATCACGGCTAACATAATTGTCGTAAAGAGTCTTTTGATAGTCATAAGAACGGAAACCACTGTATGAACGTCCGACATTCAAACCTTGGTTAATCATATCATCACGAAGGCGAACAAAGGCTGCCTTAGCTGTAGGATTTTCACCTGGATTGTAGTCCTTAGAAAGACCATGCTTCTTATTGACAATGATAATATCATCGTATTTACCACGAACACTGTAGTAAGAACCGTTATTGGTCAATTTCCCTGTTACATGGGATTCATTAGATTGAGGCACTGTGGCTGTAGTTTCGGTAATATAAGTTCGTTTACCATCTAACATATAGTAAAGATGCACAGAATAGGTACCAGCATCACCCTTATGGCTTGCTTTATCTACATGAACCTTGTAGCTTCCATCTGATTGTTTATCGGCATGATACCAAGTAAGATCATCTTGACCATTCTTATCTGACCAGATTGGAACACGGACTTCTTTAACTTCTTTGCCACCACCTGAAACATTAGTTACGACAACATCAAAGCCGTTAGAAGTTTGGTTGTCGATAGTCAATTTTCCTGTTACTTGAGATTCAGGGACTGTAGCTGTAGTTTCGGTAATATAAGTTCGTTTACCATCCAACATATAGTAAAGATGGACAGAATAGGTACCAGCATCGCTCTTGTGACTGGCTTTATCTACATGAACCTTGTAGCTACCGTCTGATTGTTTATCAGCATGATACCAAGTGAGGTCATCTTGACCATCTTTATCTGACCAAATTGGAACACGCACTTCTTGGACTGCCTTGCCACCACCTGAAACATTAGTTACGACAACATCAAAGCCATTAGACGTTTGGTTGGTAATCGTCAATTTTCCTGTTACTTGAGATTCAGGGACTGTAGCTGTAGTTTCGGTAATATAAGTTCGCTTACCATCCAACATGTAGTAAAGATGGACAGAATAGGTACCAGCATCGCCCTTGTGGCTGGCTTTATCTACATGAACCTTGTAGCTACCGTCTGATTGTTTATCGGCATGATACCAAGTGAGGTCATCTTGACCATTTTTATCTGACCAGATTGGGACACGGACTTCCCGAACTGTCTTGCCACCACCTGAAACATTGGTTACGACAACATCAAAGCCATTAGAGGTTTGGTTATTGATGGTAAGGTTACCAGAAACACGATTTTCTTGTGGCTTAGACTCAGTAGTTTTCAAGGTCGCAATATCCACATAACGACGTGTACCACTATAACTAATGTAAGAAATCCATTGGTGGTTGTCTGCAGTCAACACCTTGTCATAGTTCACTTTGTAGCCTTTTTCCAAGGTATAAAGCGTTTCTGCAGAAGCCTTAGGTTCATTTTTAACATTCAAGCTACGTGTCACATTATAAGTACCACTTGCTGGAAGCTTTTCAGCACCAGTAACTTCTGGTTTTGCTTGATTAGTTTCTGTTGGTTTAACAGTTGGTGTTTCAGCTTTTGCAGGTGTCAAAGTCGCAACATCTGCATAATAGCGAACATAGTCATAACCAAGGTAAGAAATCCATTGGTGATTATCAGCTGTCAAAACTTTATCATAGATGACATGGTCACCCTTACCAAAAACAAAAGTAGGTTTGAGGTCTGCTTTTGGTTCCTTCTTAATATCTGTATCACGTGTAAAGTAGTAAGTTCCTGTCGCTGGGATATCCAAAGCACCCGTTGTGGCTTGAGCGCCATTAGAAGGTTTGCCATCCCCATTACCACTATTACCGTTACCACTACCAGCTGCCACAGGTTTCACCGGCGCATAACGACGCACACCAGAGTATGATTTGTAGCTAATCCATTGGTAGCCATCAGCTGTCACTACTTGATCGTAAAGGACGCTATCCCCTGGATTTACATAAAATTCAGCCTTGGCAGATACCTTAGGTTGATTCTTAACCTCTGTACGTTCCTTGTAAACATAAGTTCCTTGGCTTGGAAGGTCGCTGTCTGTAGTTGTAGCTGGTTGGCTCACCAAACTAGTATTGACAGCTGCTCTCGTTAAGGCAGATACATCAAGGTTAGTGGCTTTTTCAGATGAAGCATTTGTAGCACTTGTTGCTTCTGAGCTGGCAGCTGTTGATTCAGAAGTTTTATCTGTTGCTTGTGAGGTACTAGCACTCACTTCACTTCTAGCCTCGCTAGTAGCAGTTTCACTAGCGGTTTGGCTAGTTGTTGAGACTTGGCTAGCTTTCTCGCTTGATGCTACCCCATCGGTCGCTACACCACTGAAAATATCAGCTGCTGTCACAGCATCACTATCTGAGGTAGCACGCACAGTGGCATCTGAAGGTGTTGAAACTTCATGATGCTCATCAGCCAAAGCTTGACCTGCAAAGACCAAACTTGCTCCTAAAAGAACTGATGCTGCCCCAAATGAATATTTACGAATGGAAAAACGTTGTTGTTCGTGTAAAAATTTTTCTCGTTTCATATCAATTATTCTCTCTATCGAATTGATGTTACTGTTTGATTGTAACACTCAGTGACAAACATTACAAGTATTTTACAGAATATTACTGAATATTTCTCACTTGTCCATTAGTATACCAAATTTATTTGACTTGTTCACACCTAAATCATAAACTGTCCAATTTTTGTCATAATCGGAAAATGACTGATTATACTTATATATTCGTTGTTTTTCCAAAAAAATGGAAAATAAAGTAAAAACACGACAGCTTTAAATGCCATCATGTTTCATTTTTGAACCTTTTATCAATGTCCTACATCTGAATATGAAATGTAGTATCGTTGACCATCCTTAACAAAACTATACCAGTTTCCATCAGGTAAAATTTCATATTTGTCCCAATCAACATCCCCTGCAGGAAGTTTAGAAACAGCTCCACTGTCTTTATCTGGCGTAGCATAAACAGGCGTTTCCTCATCAAGTGTCAATGTTCCAGAAGTAGCTGTCCAAGCACCTCGACCACCTTCAACTTGAGAAGCTGGTGTTGTTGCTTCAGCCACTTGACCACCATCTGTAGCGCCTGCTTGAGCTTGTTCTTGAGAAGAAGCTTTAGGTGCTACTGCTGAGGTCTGATTGTCATTTTCTTCATTTGAAACTGATGAAGATGATGATTGAGTTGATTTTTTACCCTTCTTAACAGCCTTACTTGAGCTTGAAGATGATTTCTTAACCGTCTTGACTGGACTACTACTTGTGCTAACACGCGCCGACTCATGACTATTAAACTTAGTCACTAAGAAGACAGCGAGGATAACTACGATAAGAGCTGCCACGATACCAATGAGTTTACTTGTATTTTTCATGAGTGATATTCCTTTTCTGATAATTTACTAGGTTATTATAATATATAGACAGCTAAATTTTTCATTGAAGTCATAAACGGTGGTTTTTTCGTCATAATCAAACCACATCTTCTATTTTTAGTGTCTGTTTAAATCGATAGTCTCTAGATTGTGTTGACAAAGAACAATTAGGGTACTTCCCTAAAATCTCTCGAACAGTGGACAAACCTATACCGCGGCCCTCTCCTTTACTTGAGCGACCAAGTTTAAAGATACCGACTGTATTGATAGACTCTTGAGCAATGGTATTCTCCACTATCACCACCTTTGTCTCTCCACTGATAAGAGCAATGTTTACTTCTTTAGCACTGCTATCCAGACTAGCTTCAATAGCATTATCCAAAAAAATAGACAACACTGTTATGAAATCCAACAATTCCATCCTTGATACCTCAAAGACGTCGCTGACCTCAAGGTGAATGGTAATAGACTGTCCCTGTGCTTCCAAAATTTTACTAGCCAGGACACCTTTAACAGCTTCATCTTTAATATTAATCAAGTTGGCAATTTCGTACTGTTTTCCTTCAATCCGAGTCTTTGTTTTTTCAAGGATGTTATCGTAGATATCGGAAATAATAGCCATATCCTTGGAGTCAATGCCATATTTGATACTAGACAAGACATTTAGGTAATCGTGCCTGAAGCGACGAAGATCCGTATAAAGTTGCTCGATTTGTTGACTATAATGAGCCAAATCACTCATTTGCCTATCTTTTTGGAGTAGGACTTCTTCTTTTAGTCTCTCACTGAAGGTCGCATTGATATAAACAAGGGTCGCAAGAAAGAGTAAAGCATAGGTCACCACGAGATAAACATGCCAATCTCTTCCTCCAGGGCTCTGTTGCACAAAAAAGGTAATATATTGGAGAAGGAGGGCATAAGATAACATTGATATATCTATGAGTAATAAAAAGTACTTTGAAAATGACTTTCGAAAACCATAGTTCAATGCTTTGAAATCCACTTTTAAGGTCTTAATGATTAACCAAAACACAGGAAAGACTAGCAACTCAATGACAAGGTTTAAATGAAAATGGTTAAGTACAATCAGATAATGACGATTGATGACCAAGGCAATCCCATAAATAATAAGATTGTGAACAAGACTTTCTATGATGATTGGAAACAAGCCATAGAAAATATCTAATAACCTATTGCCATAACGATTTCTGTAGAGGGAATAAACAACCAAGAAGGCATGCCCTAAAACATAGGATAGCGCTGGAGAGAGCACAAACAAAAATCGGATAATCAAGGGGATGATGATATACCATCTTAGCTTTATCTTCTCGGAGGTAATGTATTGATAAATGAGAATAAAGAGGATAATCTCCGCTAAAAAATCTAGATTATCCAACAAAAAATTGATTGCTGTCATAGGCTGATTCTCTCAAGCAATTTCTTTAGTTTCAACTTTGAAACATAGCAAACGCCACCATTTTCAAAATAGACTGTCCCCGTACTTTTATCTAATTTGATGATATTTTCTGGGTTGATAAGGAAAGATTTGTGGCATTTAAACAGTCTAGGGTCACTCTTTTCGATTTGTGAGAGACTGCCATAAAACTCAATCTACTCCTCTTTGGTATAAAGGATAACCTTGTGAACAATGTCTGATGTCTCAAAGTATAAGATATCATGAAAGGGAACCTGAATAACGGTCTTAGCATTCTCAATCCGAAAAGCATCTTCTGGATTCTGACTCTGTGTCTTTTTGCAGGTTAATAAGATAACACTTTCCACACGCTTTTGAAAGTCCTCACCCTCCAAAGACTTATCAATAAAGTCTAGAGCTGCCAGTTGGTATTGAAAAGTCAAGGGAAGATACTCTGAATGGGTCGTGAAGAAAACAATATTGGCATAGGGATCATTCCTGCGAATCTGCTTAGCCACTTCCAAACCTTTTTTAGTATCGTCTTTAATTTGAATGTCCAAGAAAAAGAGCTGATGAGACCCTCGCTCGGTAATAGACTCTAACAGTTGATTGGGTTTGTCAAAAACCTCAAAGTCCCCCACTTTAATATTATTTTTCTTAAGAATCGTATGAATAACCTCTTCAATACGATTTTGTTGGATAAAATGATCCTCTAAAACATAGATGTTAAGCATGGCATAACTTCCTTTAGCATAATCTTAAGAGAAATTCTAAGTTAGAGCATTTCTTTAATAAATGAACCTCTCTTATTTATTCAAAATGAGATTTATTGTTCTCTTTACTTATTTTACATTTTTATTACAAAAAAGCAATAGTTTGTAACATTTTTTTTGCTTCAATCAACTAAAAAACACCACCCTCACAAGAGAGTGATGTTACAACTCTTAAGAAATATCCACGTAGCGTCTTGCACCGCTATAGGTTACATAAGACAACCAGGTGTGGCCATCGGCTGTAAGGACCTTGTCATAGCGAACGGACATGCCTTTATCATAGTAGG
>ERZ1027225.362-NODE-362-length-21823-cov-4.965040_pt1 | contig 21823 bp, 23 predicted proteins | sample MGYA00519479_ERZ1027225 | MGnify/ENA primary metagenome ERZ1027225 (study PRJEB26926, sample SAMN06164471) | human gut metagenome | biome: ENVO:00009003; feature: ENVO:2100002; material: ENVO:00002003 | host: Homo sapiens | place: USA | collected 2012 ... | reverse complement strand
ACGAGATTCGCCTTAGTCTCGTGGGCTCGGAGATGTGTATAAGAGACAGAGACAGAGGCATTTTCAGAGGCAGTAAAACATATTACGAACATGGCAGAAGAAGATGAGGCTACGAAGAAAATAGTGGAAAGGCGTGTAAAAAAACTTTTGAGCCAGTATATAGAAAATATGGGGAAAATACAAAAGATACAATATGATATAGAATGGAAGACAAAAGAAAAGGATACACAAAACTAAGGTGAAGTAATAAAAAAGGAAGTTCAGCCGGTCCGGGAAAGCACTGTGGCGCAGAACCCGGGAGAAATGAACTTCCTTTTTTGTTGTTTAATTGACCGTGTTTTAAGCAGTAGTAAACCAGGTGTAAGAATTTTTGCCTGTCTGAATACGATAAGTAATCGGGCCGCATCCTTTTTGCACAAGGATGGCTTTGGCACATATGATCTGATTTCCTGGAGAAAGATCGGTGACTTTCAGATCATCTACCGGCTCAAAATCAAATCCCCAGTCGATATTGGTCATCTGTTTGGTGGAATTGTTACCAAATACATTGTAATAATAATTGAAAATATCTTTGGCACTGACTGTCTGTGTACCGGAGATATAAGTAAACTTAAATTTAAAATACAAATATTCCTGAGAAGCAGTTGGAGCCGGGTTGATGGATCCCTTACCGTCATCAGCGGCACGGGCCATGGCAGCGGATTCATCTCCACAGGCGAAGGTAAGAAGTTCGATGGTAAACTTACCGCGTTTCTTGCCTTCTTCGTAGTAATTAAAAGTAGTTTTTTTGTAACCGGAGATAGGATTGGTTTTAGTTCCAAGCTTGCCTGTAGGTTTTTTGCGCACGGTAACAGTACAGCGGTATTTCTTTTTCTTTACCTTGGCTGTAATGACAGCGACACCGGCAGACTTGCCTTTTACAACACCTTTGGATGTTACGGTAGCTACTTTTTTGTTGCTGGATGACCATTTTACTTTGGCTTTTGTTCCTTTTATCTTTAAGCGGTAAGAGGAGCCCTTATTGATCACACGAGTTTTCTTATTCAATTTAATGGTTGCTGCCTGAACCTGGGAAGGTGTCAAAATGGAACCGATGATACCTAAGGAAAGCAGCACAGCTGTTAATTTCTTCATGATTTCCTCCATTTCCTCCTAATATGTCCTTTTATATAAGGATATTCTACAATAAATAACAGGAAAATACAAGAAGCAACCCATTTTTTTTGTGGCATCCTGTATCAAATTATGGTACTATATAAACATATTTGTGTATCAAAACTATGTCGGTTTTGAGAGGAAAGGATTTTGATGATATGTCAGTTATTAATAAAAGTCACATTCGCAATTTTTGCATTGTCGCACATATAGATCATGGTAAATCGACCTTGGCGGACCGGATCATTGAGAAAACCGGTCTTCTTACATCCAGGGAGATGCAGTCTCAGGTACTGGATAATATGGAACTGGAGAGAGAGAGGGGGATCACGATCAAATCCCAGGCTGTCCGTATTGTATATAAAGCAAAAGATGGAGAGGAATACCTGTTCAATCTGATCGATACACCGGGACATGTGGATTTTAACTATGAAGTATCCCGAAGTCTGGCTGCCTGCGAGGGTGCCATCCTTATTGTAGATGCGGCTCAGGGAATCGAGGCACAGACACTGGCCAACTGTTATCTGGCCATTGACCACGATCTGGAGATTCTGCCGGTGATCAACAAGATCGATCTTCCCAGTGCAGATCCGGAGCGGGTTAAGAATGAGATTGAAGATGTGATCGGAATTGAGGCTCAGGATGCGCCGCTGATCTCAGCAAAAATGGGAACCAATATTGAAGAGGTGTTAGAGCAGATCGTGGCGAAGATTCCGGCACCATCCGGGGATGAAAAGGCACCGCTGAAAGCATTGATCTTTGATTCATTGTATGATCCTTATAAGGGAGTTATCATATTTTGCCGTTTATTTGACGGTACCGTGAAAAAAGGCACGAAGATCCATATGATGGCTACCGGAATGGAAGAAGAGGTAGTGGAAGTAGGTACATTTGGTGCCGGACAGTTTATTCCATGTGAAGAATTGACTGCCGGCATGGTAGGATATATTACAGCCAGCTTAAAAAATGTAGAAGGAACCAGAGTGGGTGATACAGTAACCGATGCGGAGAATCCTTGTGACGAGGCACTTCCCGGATATAAAAAAGTACAGCCTATGGTGTACTGTGGACTGTATCCGGCAGACGGAGCCAAATATCAGGATCTTAGAGATGCCTTGGAAAAACTGCAGTTAAATGACGCATCTTTGCAGTTTGAAGCAGAAACATCCATTGCCCTTGGTTTTGGTTTCAGATGTGGTTTCCTGGGACTTCTGCACTTGGAAGTAATCCAGGAGAGACTGGAACGAGAGTATAACTTAGACCTGGTAACCACAGCACCGGGCGTTGTGTATCATGTGTACAAAACCAATGGAGAGATGGTGGAGGTGACTAATCCGTCCAATCTGCCGGACCCGTCCGAGATCGAACATATGGAGGAGCCGGTAGTAGAGGCAGAGATTATGGTTACCAAGGAATTTGTAGGACCGATCATGACTTTGTGCCAGGAACGCCGTGGCGTGTATATAGGAATGGAATACATGGAAGAAACAAGAGCTTTGTTAAAATATACGCTGCCGTTGAATGAGATCATATACGATTTCTTTGATTCTTTGAAATCAAGGTCCAGAGGATATGCATCTTTTGACTATGAAATGAAAGGATATGAGCCGGCAGATCTGGTGAAATTGAATATTCTTATTAACAGGGAAGAGGTAGACGCATTGTCCTTTATCGTCCATGAAAGTTCTGCTTATGAGCGTGGAAGAAAGATGTGTCAGAAACTGAAAAACGAGATCCCTAGACATTTGTTTGAGATTCCGATCCAGGCAGCTATCGGTAACAAGATCATTGCCAGAGAGACAGTAAAGGCTGTCCGCAAAGATGTGCTGGCAAAATGTTACGGAGGCGATATTTCCAGAAAGAGAAAGCTGTTAGAGAAGCAGAAGGAAGGAAAGAAACGCATGCGCCAGATCGGCAATGTAGAAATCCCGCAGAAAGCATTTATGAGTGTGTTAAAGTTAGATGATGAAGAATAAGAAGCTGGGAATTTATATCCACATTCCCTTTTGTGCCAGAAAATGTAATTATTGTGATTTTTTGTCTGCTCCGGAAACCAGAGAGACAAAGGAGCGTTATCTGAGTCTGTTGGACCGGGAAATGCAGTTATATAAGGAGATTGTGTCTGCCAGAGAGGCAGACACTCTTTTCATTGGAGGCGGAACCCCTTCTTTTCTGGAGACAGACCTGACGGATAAACTGCTGTGTTCCGTAAAAAAATGGATTCCGTCTGAAAATTTGAAAGAGTTTACCATTGAATGTAATCCTAATTCAGTAACAGAAGAAAAATTAAACCTATACAAAGAGGCAGGAGTTACCCGGATCAGTCTGGGGATGCAGTCTGCCTGCGATGAAGAACTGAAAAAATTAGGCAGGCTTCATTCGGTAAAAGAGTTTGAAAAAACATATGAATTGGTTCGGAAGCACGGGTTTGAACGAGTCAATATAGATGTGATGGCAGCCATTCCCGGACAGACCATAGAGAGTTACAAACATACACTGGAATATGTTGTTGGACTTTCCCCGGAGCATATTTCGTCTTACAGCCTTATTATTGAAGAGGGAACACCTTTTTATGAAAAATACCGGGAAAATCCCCCGGTGGATGAGGACACAGACCGGCAGATGTACGATCTTACGAAAGAGATCCTGGGGCGGCATGGGTATCACCGGTATGAAATATCCAATTATGCCAAAGAAGGACAGGAATGTATCCACAATCTGAAATACTGGCAGGGAGGAGATTATCTCGGTCTGGGACTGGGAGCCGCTTCCTGCATGGAACATGAAAGATGGTCCAATGCGAGAGGATTGACAGATTATGAGGACAGAATCTGCCGTGGACAAAAACCTGTAGAGCAGACGGAAGAACTGGGAGAAGAAGAACAGAAGGCGGAGTTTATGTTTCTCGGTCTGCGGTGCATGGAAGGTGTATCGGCAGAACGGTTTGAGAAAAAATTTCACCAGTCCGTGGAAGAACGATATGGAAAGGTACTCCACAAATATGAAAATATGGGCCTTATGAGGCTTGTAAATGGCAACTGGCAGCTTACGGAACAAGGCATTGATGTGAGTAATCATATATTTGCTGATTTTTTACCGGAATAGAAAGGAGTTTGCAGATGAACGAAATTGAAAGAAAACTGGAATTTTGTTATGAACAGATTCGGGAAAAGACAGATTTTGTCCCGGAGGTGGCGTTGATCTTAGGAAGCGGACTGGGAGAACTGGCAGATGAGATCCAGGTGGAAAAAACAGTGGAATATAAGGAAATCGAAGGGTTTCCTGTTTCTACTGTGCCGGGGCATAAGGGACGGTTTGTCTTTGGCTATATCGGGAAAACGGCTGTCGTCGTGATGCAGGGACGGGTTCATTATTATGAAGGATATGCCATGAGTGATGTAGTGCTTCCTACCAGACTGATGATCCGGCTGGGGGCAAAAATCTTGTTTTTGACCAATGCAGCAGGGGGACTGGATGAAAAACTTTATCCGGGGGCTCTGATGCAGCTGACGGACCAGATCAGCAGTTTTGTGCCATCGCCCCTTATTGGAAAAAATCCAGACAAACTGGGTCCTCGTTTCCCGGCTATGGACACGGTGTATGACCCTGTATTAAATGAAGTCATAAAGGAAGTGGCACAGGAAGAAAACATTGACCTGTGTCAGGGAGTGTATTTGCAGACAAGTGGTCCGGCCTATGAAAGTGTGGCAGAGGTAAAGATGTTCCACCACTTTGGGGCCGACGCAGTAGGAATGAGTACAGCGGTGGAGGCCATTGCAGCCAGACATATGGGAATCCGTGTTTGCGGAATTTCCTGTATTACCAATATGGCGGGAGGAACTCTGGAAAAGCCTCTTAGCCACAAAGAAGTAGCGGAGGTGGCTGACCGCACGGCACCATTATTTAAAACACTGGTAAAAAAATCCATTGAAAGAATGCATCAGGAGGATAAATAAATGAAGATTCGTTTTTATAATGCCAGGATCATGGCAATGCAGGATGGTGTATCCATTCAGAAAGGGGAGCTTTGGACTAAAGATGACAGGATCCTGTATGTGGGAAGTGACAAAGATCCAGAGGAAGAGTCTTTTGACAGAGAGATCGATTGTGAAAATAATCTGTTGATGCCGGGATTTAAAAATGCCCATACCCATTCAGCCATGACATTTCTCCGTTCTTTTGCAGATGATCTTCCGCTGCAGGAATGGCTTTATAACAGAGTCTTTCCTATGGAGGCAAAACTGACCAAAGAAGACCAGGTCGAACTGGCAAAACTTGGTATGATGGAATATCTGACAAGTGGTATTACGGCTAATTTTGATATGTATCTGGATAATACCTGTCATGCAAAAGCCTCCACGGAACTGGGATTTCGTACCGTTTTGTGCGGCAGCATGAATGATTTTGGAGGAACGGTACCGGAGACGGAAGAGGAGTATTATCGTTTAAACGACTATTCCCCACTGGTATCTTATAAATTGGGATTTCATGCAGAATACACAACGAAGCGGGCACTGATGGAAGAACTGGCACAGTTAGCCGGCAAAATGAAAGAGCCGGTTTATCTGCATCTGGCAGAAACGGAAAAAGAAGTCAATGAATGTAAAGAGCGGTATGGTATGTCACCGGTAAAATTCCTGGATTCCATCGGTATGTTTGAATACGGCGGTGGCGGTTTCCACGGTGTGTGGATGGACGAAGAGGATATGGATATCTGTGTGGCTAAAAAGGTATCCATCGTATCCAATCCTTCATCCAATGTAAAACTTGCCAGTGGGATTGCAGATCTTTGTACCATGTCAGAAAAAGGGATCAATCTGGCACTGGGAACCGATGGCCCGGCCAGCAACAATGCACTGGATATGTTCCGTGAAATGTATCTGGCAGCAACTTTACAGAAAGTTGTAAAAAAAGATGCTTCTGCCATGGATGCCAGTCTTGTGCTGCAGATGGCTACCACAGGGGGAGCCAAAGCTATGGGACTGGATGAGTGTGATGTGCTGGCACTGGGGAAAAAGGCAGACCTTATCATGATCAATATGCACAGACCGAATATGCAGCCGGAAAATAATATTGCAAAAAATATTGTTTACAGCGGCAGTAAGGAAAATATAAAAATGACCATGATCGATGGGAAAATCCTCTACGAAGATGGTCAGTTTTTCCTGCCGGAAGATCCGGAAGATATTTATAAGAAAGCAAATAAGATCATACAGCGTATGAGTTAAAAGGACTCTAACTGTTCCATAAGCTGTTCCCACTGTTCCATTGTTTCAGTGAGGGCAGCTTCTTTTTCTTCTTTTTCACGGCTGAGTTCGGTGAGCCGGCCTACATTGGTAGCGTTTTCCGGCAGGGCGATCTCTTCATCAATGTTTTCCATGTCCTGTTCCAGTGCGGCAATGGTTTCCTCCGCCTGTCTGGCAGCATTTTCTACTTTGCGTTTTTTAGCCTCCAGTTCCTTTTGTGCCTTCCAGTCTGTCTTGGAAGAAGTTTCTGCTTTGCCGGAGGAAACAGGGGTGGCTGTATCCTCCTGGATATGGATAGATTCTACGGTGTCTTTCTTTTCCAGATAATAATTATAATCTCCGTCATAAGAAAGAATCTGTTCGTGGGTCAGATCCAGGATCCGGGTAGCAGTTTTATTGATAAAATAACGGTCATGGGATACATACAGGACCGTTCCCGTATAATTATTGATGGCTGTTTCCAGAATTTCCTTGGAAGTAATATCCAGATGGTTGGTAGGCTCGTCCAGTAAAAGGAAGTTTGCCTTGGACAACATAAGCTTGGCCAGGGAAACACGCCCCTTCTCGCCACCGCTTAACTGGTGGATGGGTTTTAATACATCATCACCGGTAAACAAAAAGGCGGCTAACACATTACGGATCTGCGTGTGGTTTAGATCCGGATAATCGTCCTGAATCTCCTGAAAGATAGTTTTTTCCGGGTGCAATACACTGTGTTCCTGATCGTAATAGCCGATTTCTACATTGCTTCCGGTTACGGCTTCTCCCTCATCTACCGGCACCATGCCGTTGATCATTTTCAGAAGAGTGGTTTTACCGGTGCCGTTCTGGCCTATAATAGCCACTTTTTCCCCTCTTTTTATTTCAAAGTCCACATGAGAAAAAAGGTGCTTTTCACCGAAACTTTTGGCAAAATCAGTGACAGATAAAACATCTTTGCCGCTGAGACAGGATGGTTCCAGTGAAAAAGACATGTTTTTTTCGTATTCTACCGGTTTTTCCAGCTGGTCCATTTTGTTCAGCATTTTTTCACGGCTTTCAGCCCGCTTAATGGATTTTTCACGGTTAAACTGGCGCAGTTTTGTAATGACCTGTTCCTGATGACGGATCTGTTGCTGCTGGTTGTAGTACTGGTGGATCAAAGTTTCTCTGAGAGCAGCTTTTTTTACTGAATAATCGCTGTAATTTCCTTTGAAACTGGTAACCTTTCCGTGATCCAGTTCCACGATCTTCTGAGCAATGCGGTCTAGAAAGTAGCGGTCGTGGGACACCACAAGGACACTGCCTTTATAGTTGATCAGATAAGTTTCCAGCCACTGGATAGATTCCATATCCAGATGGTTGGTGGGCTCATCTAAGATCAGAAGATCCGGTTCCGTCAAAAGGAGTTTGCCCAGTGCTACTCTGGTTTTCTGGCCGCCTGACAAATGATTGATACACTGGTGCATAGCTTCTCCGCCAAAACCCAGTCCGTTAATAACACCTAATACTTTACTTTTATAAGTGTAGCCGTCCCCGTTTTCAAAGGTTGTCTGAAGCCTGTGGTACTGATTCAGTGTCTGTTCCAGTTCCGGGCCGGACAGAGAACTCATTTTTTCCTCCAGCTGCCGGATCTGGCGGTCCAGATCGATCACATCTTTTTTGACGGCCAGAAGTTCTTCGTAAATGCTTAGATCGGAATGATACCCCTGCTGCTGGGGAAGATAGCCGATGGTTGTGTTTTTGCCATGGATCACTTCTCCCTCATCTGCGTCATATTCACCCATGATAATGCGGAGCATTGTGGTTTTCCCGGCACCGTTAATGCCAACCATAGCCACTCGTTCTCCCTCGTTAATATGAAAAGAGGCATCCTTGAGAATGGTTGTCTCTCCAAAAGATTTAAAAATATGATTACATGCTAATATCATGATTATCCTCCGAAATACTGTATTTCTCCGTTGATATAGTATAATATTTTCAGGGAAAAAGCAACTTTTTCAAAGATTGATTTCCCACAGATTGACATTTTTTTAACGGTCAATTATAATAAAAATCAGATTGTTAGGATTATGGAGGGTCAGGAAAATATGGAGAAGAAAATATCTTCCGCAGTAATCAAACGATTACCCCGTTATTATCGATATTTAAGTGAACTGCTGGATGAAGGAATGGATCGGATTTCTTCTCAGGAGTTAAGTGTAAAGATGAATGTAACAGCGTCGCAGATCCGTCAGGACTTTAATAATTTTGGAGGGTTTGGACAGCAGGGATATGGTTATAATGTGGCGGTTTTGAGAGAAGAGATCGGGAAGATCCTGGGGCTGGACCGCACTTATAATGTGATCATACTGGGAGCCGGTAACCTTGGTAAGGCACTTGCCAATTATGCCGGTTTTTCCAAGCGCGGCTTTTTGGTTTCGGCTATCTTTGATGTGAGCCCTGAAAAGATCGGCAGCCATGTAGGAAATGTAGAGATATATGATATGGCTTCATTAGGAAAATATGTTTTGGATCATAAAGTGGATATTGCAGCATTGACGCTGCCTAAAAGCAAGGCGCCGGAAGTAGCGGCTGACCTGGCAGAGATGGGAGTGAGGGCGTTTTGGAATTTTGCAGCTACCGACCTGAATCTGCCGGAAAATGTAGTGATTGAGAATGTACATCTGGCGGAAAGTCTCATGCGGCTGTCGTATAATATTACCAATCAGCCGTCAGAATAATCAGACGGACTGCTGACACAAAGGGGACCGGAGAGTATCATACATTTTGTACAAGGGAGGATAAAGATGAAAAAAATGGAAAAAAATTTTGAAAATCTGATCCGAAATGCATTGAGAGGGAAGCAGGTGCCGATCCTTGTGTTGGATAACAGGTGGCACACCTTGTTTCCGAAAGGAAGAAAACCGGCAGAGATTGCCTCTATTGAGACGAATCTGAATAACTATCTTAAGCTGCAGGGCAAACTAATCAATGAGATGAAAGATCTGAAAGTAGCGAAACAGCGGCTGATGCAGGGAATCGTGGCCGGCATGGAAGAAGAAGGCGAACGAGGCAACCGGAAAAAAGACAATCAGCAGAGACTTTTGTTGGAAACCAGCAGCCGGATTCAGGAGTGTTCGGAGCAATTGATGTACCTTCCGAAGAAAATCCAGCTGGAAAATGAAAAACTGATGGTTTATACGGCTCAGTACTGCTTTGAGCAGATGACAAACAGTGATGGCCGCCTAAGAGAACTGAAACAGGAGATTCGGGAACTGCGCGAAAGACTGGCAGACTGTACCGAAGAAAAAGAGACACTGGAAGAGGGGCTTCAGAATGGTTATGCCCTGATGCACAATGTGCTGGGACCGGAAGTGATGAATCTGTACGATAAGGGGAAACTGGGATGAATCAGATCATAAATATCGGAGTTGATACGATTGAGATCGACCGGGTGGTAAGGTCCTGCAGAAGACAATATTTTCTGGATCATATTTTTTCGGAAAAAGAGATAGAACAAATGGACTCCGGAAAGCGGAGGGCAGCGTCGGATTTTGCAGGGAAAGAAGCCGTAGTGAAGGTGCTTGGAACCGGTTTTTCCCAAGGTGTGGAGGCCTGTCAGATAGAGATTCTGCGCCATGAAGATGGAAGCCCTTATGTGGTGCTTCATGGCCAGGCAGAAAAAATCGCACAGGATCTGGGAATCCGGCAGTGGAAAATATCCATTACCAACACAAGGACGGAGGCTACCGCGTTTGTACTTGGTCTGGGTCCGGATGGCCAGCCGTCTGGCAAAAGCGGGGAGCGGCATATATTATAAGAGGGCTGAATCATTATGAAAGGGTTATATAAAACAGAACAGATACTGAAAATAGAAGAGGAAACAAAACAGGAAGCAGGCATTCCGGAAATGGTTTTGATGGAAAGGGCTGCTCTGCAGGTGGCAGATTTGATCTGCAGCCGATATGAAAGGACAAAGAGAGTTCTCTGCCTATGTGGCTGTGGCAACAATGGAGGAGACGGCGTGGCTGTGGCAAGGATCCTGTATGAGCGGGGATGGCAGGTTTGCTATACCATTGTGGGAAATCAGGAGAAAATGACCCCGGCCTTAAAAAGACAGGTAGAAACTGCCCGTGTTTCAAATGTAAGATATAAAGAGTTTGAATACATCTGTCAGCAGGATGACGGTTATGATATAGTGGTAGATGCGTTGTTTGGAACCGGCATATCCAGAGAGATTGGCGGAGTGTTTTTACAGGCCATACAGTGGGCCGTGGGACAGACGGAGCATATTGTTTCTGTGGATATCCCATCCGGCGTGTCAGGAGATACCGGACAGATCATGGGAACGGCTGTGAAGGCAGAAGTGACAGTGACGGTAGGCGTGAACAAGCCGGGACTTATTTTGTACCCGGGCAGAAGTTACGCAGGTGAAGTAAAGCTGGTGGACATAGGGTATCCGTCCGCATTGGTGGATAAGGTAACTCCCTTTGCTTATTATTACGAAAAAGAGGATATAAGGAAAAAACTGCCGCCCCGTCCGGCCTATTCCAACAAAGGAACCTTTGGAAAAGTACTGGTAGCAGCCGGCAGCGAGACTATGTGTGGAGCATGTCTTATGGCGGCCGCGGCGGCTTACAAAATGGGAGCGGGTCTGGTAAGAGTATGTACGGTAAAGGAAAACAGAGAGGTGATCTTTGGCCGTCTGCCGGAGGCAGTCTTTACCACCAGGGAAGAACTGGAAGAGGGGCTTGCGTGGGCAGATGCCGTAGTGGCAGGTCCGGGACTTGGCAGATCGGATAAAGCCCTTTCCTTTATGAACCGGCTGCTGGAGCAGAATAAAAAACCACTGGTAATTGACGGTGACGGCATTTATCTTGCCAGACAGTGTAAGAGGAAACTGCCGTCAGGCACCATTATAACCCCTCATTTGAAGGAACTGGAAGGTTTTGCAGAGGTGTCTGTTATCGGTCATCCGGAGAAACTGCCCCAGATTGTCAGCGGTCTGGCTGCGGACCAGGGAATTATTGTGGTAGGAAAAGATGCAAAAACCGTTGTATCAAACGGACAGGAGTGCTATATTAATGATACCGGCAACAATGGAATGGCCACAGGAGGATCCGGAGATGTGCTGGCAGGCATGACGGCCGGACTGCTGGCTCAGAAGATGGATTCTTTTGAAGCAGCAAAACTGGCGGTGTATCTCCATGGGGCGGCCGGTGATGTGATGAAAGAAAAAAAGAGTAGTTATTCCCTCCTTGCTACAGATCTTTTAGAGGGAATTTCAGAACTATTATCAAATTTGGAGGCGTAAAAAGTGAAACGATATGATCGTTGTTATGCCCAGGTTGACCTGAGTGCGATCCGGCATAACATTACGGAAGCAAGGAAAAAAATCAAGGATACCACGAAAATCATGGCAATCGTAAAGGCGGATGCTTATGGACACGGAGCCGTTCCGGTTGCGAAAAGTCTTCTGGATCTGGTAGATGCTTATGGTGTGGCGACGCTGGAAGAGGCGGTAGAACTTAGAAAAAATAAGATTGACAAGATGATTTTGATCCTGGGATATACGCCAGAAGGAGATTATGAAGATCTGATTCTGCATGATATTTCCCAGGCTGTTTATACCGAAGAGATGGCACAGAAATTAAGTGACATGGCTGTGAAACTGGGCAAAAAAGCCAAAGTGCATATTAAAATCGATACAGGTATGGGACGGATTGGTTTTCCACCCACAGAAAAGACAGCGGATCTCATCGCAGAGATAAAAAAATTCCCCGGCATTGAATTGGAAGGAATGTTTACCCACTTTGCCAGGGCAGATGAAACAACCACAGAGCCGGTGAAAGAGCCTTTGAAAAAATATATGCATATGGTAGAGATGCTTTCGGAGAGAGGAATTGAGATCCCGGTAAAGCATGTTTCTAACAGTGCTTCTATTATGAGGATCCCGGAGGCCAATCTGGACATGGTGCGCTCGGGCATTACTACATATGGCCTGTACCCGTCGGAAGAAGTGGATAAAAAAGAGATGGATCTGATTCCTGCCATGCAGTGGAAGGCCCATATTTCCTTTGTAAAGGATGTAGAGCCGGGAAGCAGTATCAGTTATGGCGGAACTTTTACGGCGCAGAAGAAGATGCGCGTAGCCACGGTACCGGTTGGGTATGCAGATGGATTTAAGAGAGATCTGTCAAACCGGGGAGCCAGTGTACTGGTTCATGGCAAAAGAGCGGCGATCCTTGGCAGGATCTGTATGGATCAGTTTATGATTGATGTAACAGAGATAGATGGCGTACAGATCGGAGATGAGGTAACACTGTTTGGAAGAGATGGAGACGCATTCATCCCGGTTGAGGAGATAGCAGATGCATCCCATTCCTTCAATTATGAATATGTGTGTGGCATTTCACCACGTGTTCCGAGAAAATATATTTAAAAAAGAATAACAAAAAGAATATTACTCCGTATATTGGTAATAATGAAAGTATCAACAGGTTTTTGAAAGGAGATACCTTATGACAGTATCCAGGGGTGATATTTTTTATGCAGATCTAAGACCGGTTGTGGGCTCCGAGCAGGGAGGCGTGCGACCGGTCTTAATTATTCAGAACGATATGGGAAACCGCTACAGCCCTACGATCATTGTGGCAGCTATTACATCACAGTTAAATAAAGCAAAATTACCGACCCATGTTCCTCTTGATGCAGCTGAAATTGGAATTGTAAAAGATTCTGTTGTTTTATTGGAGCAAGTCAGAACTATAGATAAATCAAGATTAAGAGAAAAAGTTTGCCATATTAATGATCTGGCCCTTCATAAAATTGATTCTGCACTGTGTGTGAGCCTGGCACTGGGAGGCTTACATAGTGAGTGATGGAATTTTCTTTGCCAGAGGATAATAGGCAGAAAGTACGGAATTACGCTGTTTTTTAATACAAAAAAACAACACTCCCGGGAAGGAGTGTTGTTTTCGACACTCGAAAGTGTCAAAGCGTATAATAGGGTGGGAGTAGAAAGTATTTCTCAACTTTCCAAGGCTTATAATAGAGGTTAAACGAGTCACTAATATGTCATAAATGTTAATGAAATGTAAACAAACAAATCCTTGTCAATTTTGATGGGACAAGTGTATACTTATTATTAGTGAGGAGACAGATTATGAAATATACTATATTATGTGTGGGCAAGGTAAAAGAGAAGTTCTTTACCGGTGCCATACAGGAATACATAAAAAGACTTTCACGGTATGGAGAAGCATCCATTGTAGAAGTGGCGGATGAAAAGACGCCGGATACTGCTTCTGAGGCAGAAGAAAAGCAGATTAAAGAAATTGAGGGAAAGCGGTTACTGGCAAAAGTTCGTGACAGTATGTATGTGATCGCACTGGATCTGAAAGGAAAAGAATATGATTCGGTATCTTTTTCCCAGATGCTGTCCCAGAAAAAGACTCATGGAAAGAGCCATATTGCATTTGTGATAGGGGGATCACTGGGACTTTCGGAAGAAGTGATTAAAAGAGCGGATGAGCGTGTCTGCTTTTCTAAAATGACATTTCCACATCAGTTGATGCGGGTGATCTTATTAGAACAGTTATACAGGGCGTGTCGCATTGAGATGAATGAACCTTATCATAAATAAGGAGTTTTGGCGGCCGGTCTCTAAGTGGAGGCGGTGCGCATATATTTATTATACGAGAGAGGTTATAGAATGAGATATCCAAAGAATATACGGCCGGGTGATACCATTGGTTTTGCTGCCCCGGCTTTCGGCTGCGCAACAGAGCCATATTACAGTGCCTTTAAAAAAGCCATCGAAACATTTCATAAGATGGGATATGGTACCAATCTGGGAGAGAACTGCCTGGTAGACCAGGGAGTCGGTATCAGCAACACTCCGTCAAAGTGCGGAGAGGAATTAATGAAGATGTATCAGTCGGATGCGGCAGATTGTGTGATTTCCTGTGGCGGCGGGGAATTGATGTGCGAAACCATCAGCCATGTAGATTTTGGTGCCATAGCGGCAGCCAGACCGAAGTGGTTCATGGGATATTCTGATAATACAAATTTTGCGTTCCTGCTTACTACGCTGGCAGATACAGCATCTGTTTATGGCCCTTGTGGGGCGGCTTTTGGCATGGAACCCTGGCATGAGGCCATAGAGGATGCCTTTGGAGTGCTGACAGGAAAGGTAACGGCGGTGTCAAATTATCCAAAATGGGAAAAAGAATCCCTTAAAGATGAAGAGCATCCTTTTGAACCATATCATGTAACAGAACCCTTTAAAATGGTGTCAAACCGTCCGGGAGAGGATATAAAGATGCAGGGAAGGCTCATTGGCGGCTGCCTGGACTGTCTGAACAATCTGGTGGGAACCAGATTTGACCATGTGGCAGAATTTGCCAACCGGTACAGAGAGGATGGTATTTTGTGGTATCTGGAATGTTGTGACTTGAATGTGTTTGATATGCGCCGTGCCCTCTGGCATTTAAAAGAAGCAGACTGGTTCCAGAATGTAAAAGGATTTTTGATTGGACGGCCTATGCATTTTAACGAACCAATGATGGGGCTGGATCAGTATGAGGCAGTGAGAGGTGTGCTGGATGAATTTGATGTGCCGGTTTTGATGGATCTGGACATTGGCCATATGGCACCTATGATGCCTTTGATCAACGGATCTGTGGCTCATGTAACAGCAGGAGAAAACTCGATTCGGATAGAGATGGAGAAAAGAGCATGAAAAAGAAACTACAGGTGAATTTTTTTACCATTGCTGTTATTTTTATTGTGGCAGTGGTGGGTTTTTCTACGATCATCTTTTATAATATATTTCAGAAAGAAGTCATGGAAAATCTGGAAACCTGTGCCTATGTGCTGGCAAATGACAACAACCTGCAGGAAAGTGTAGATAACAAGGAATTAAATATCAGTGACATGAACCAGGTGCGGGTTACTTTGATCCGACCGGATGGATCGGTGCTGGCAGATTCTGTTGTAGACAGCAATTCCCTGGGAAATCATAAAAACCGGCCGGAAGTGCAGCAGGCGATGAGCAGTGGAACGGGGGAGGCGGTCCGGACTTCCACAACCCTGGCCAAAAGTTCTTTTTATTACGCCCTGAAAATGAAAAGCGGCAACATACTGAGAGTGTCTAAGGAGAGCCAGAGTTATTTTAATTTTATCATTCAGATCCTGCCGCTGATCGGTGGATTAGTGATCCTTTTATTTGTACTGAGCGCTGTGTTATCCCGCATACTGGCCAAAAGTTTTGTGATGCCCATCGAACGGCTTGCCGGTAACATGGAATCGGAGCAGCCTCTTAATACATATAAAGAACTGAGGCCGTTCCTGGTTACGATCAAAAAACAGCACGAAGACATTGTAAGAAGCAGTAAAATGAGACAGGAATTTACTGCCAATGTGTCTCATGAATTGAAGACGCCCCTGACTTCCATCAGTGGCTATTCGGAATTGATTGAAAGTGGTATGGCCACCAATGAAGATGTGACCCGTTTTGCAGGAGAGATACATAAAAGTGCAAATCGCCTGTTGTCACTGATCAATGACATTATTCAGCTGTCCCAGCTGGATGTATCTGATCTATCGGGAGAGTTCAGTCCGGTGCAGCTTGACAAAGTGGCGGCAGATTGTGTTGATATGCTACAGTTAAACGCAGATAAAAGGCAGGTTACACTGCATCTGGACACAAGCCCCGTGCTGGTTCAGGGAAGCCCGAAAATGTTAGAAGAACTGATCTATAACCTGATTGACAATGCCATACGGTACAACCGTCCGGAGGGACAGGTATATGTGTCTGTAAAAAAAGAGGACGGATCGGTTGTGCTGAGAGTGAGAGACACAGGAATCGGAATAGAGAAAAAACATCTGGACTCCATTTTTGAGCGGTTTTACCGGGTGGATAAGAGCCGTTCCAAAGAGACAGGAGGAACCGGCCTTGGACTGGCTATTGTGAAGCATATCGTAGTACAGCATAAGGCAAAGATTGAAGTGAAAAGTGAGGTTTTAAAAGGGACGGAAATGATCGTTACCTTCAAAGAAACAGATGAATGATTGGAAAAGAGGACTAAAGAAAGGAATCCCCATTGCGTTAGGATATTTATCCGTATCTTTTACATTTGGTGTAAAAGCAGCTCATGGTGGACTGCCAGTGTGGGTAGCTGTGTTGATTTCGCTGACCAATGTAACCAGTGCCGGACAGCTGGCAGGACTGGAACTGATGCTGACAGGGGGAACTTATGTTGAGATTGCACTGTCAACATTTATTATTAATATGAGATATATGCTGATGTCATTGTCTCTTACACAGAAGATAAAACGAGGCACGAAAAAGCGCAGCCAGGCTGTCTTTGGGTTTGCCATTACAGATGAGATTTTTGCCGTGGCAGCGACGGAACCGGGAGAAATTACGGCATCTTTTATGTATGGGTTGATCTCTATCCCTATTTTTGGATGGGTTCTGGGAACCTTTTTAGGGGCCGCAGCATCCCATATCATGCCGGCAAGCCTTGGTAATGCCATGGAACTTGGCTTATATGCCATGTTTATAGCCATTATCATTCCACCTTCGAAAAAAGACCGATCTGTCTTTTTTGTTGTGGTTATGGCGGCAGCTGTATCGGCACTGCTGTATTATGTTCCGCTGTTTTCCTTTATATCCGGTGGATTCAGAGTGATTCTGGCAACGGTGTTGGTTTCCGTTGTCGCAGCGGCCTTTATGCCGGTAAGAAGGGAGGAGGAGTATGATTAGAATTTTAATAAGTATTGCGATCATGGCGGTAGTCACATATCTGATCCGTTTTCTGCCGCTGGCGTTGTTCCAGAGACAGATCAAGTCACGGTTCATAAAAGATTTTTTGTATTATGTTCCGTATGCTGTTTTGTCTGCCTTGACATTTCCCGGAATTTTTTATGCTACGGGAAATATGGCGGCATCTTTTGTGGGAACGGTAGTGGCCCTGGCGATGGCTTACTTTGACCTGGGACTTTTACTGGTGGCAATTGGTGCTGTTATTGGAGCACTGATTATGTTATTATGTTTATAGAGGTGAGATGGATTGGAAACATTAGAAGAACGCTATTTTGAATTGTTCAAAATGTTTAACCGGATTGTGGAAAAAATGGATTTTGTATCGGTATCTAAGGCGGAATTTTTTCTGCTGGTGCAGATTCACAGGCAGGTACAGGTGCAAGAGGTCTCCACAGTCCGTACGCTGGCACAGGATATGGGGGTGTCGTCGCCTGCTGTATCCAGAATGATACGATCCTTGTCAGAAAAAAACATGGTAGAAAAAAGAGATTTGTCCAGCGACCGAAGAAATACAAGTATTACACTGACAGAAAGAGGAATAGAGACACTGAGAGAAAATTCCGGCCGGATCCAGCGGGTCCGGGACCTGGTAATGGATTCACTGGGAGAGACGTTTGCTACGGAATTTGCAGAAAAATGTTCGCTGTTTTTAGAAGCCCTGACACAGGCTATGGAGCAGACGGAGAAAGAAGAATGAGGTACTGAATATGAGAAGACGAAGTGGATTGGGGATTTTACTGGTTTTGTGTATCCTGACAGGGATGCTTTTGGAACCGGCAGAACAGGTGCAGGCGAAAAAGAAACTATCTGACTATTCTACCAGGACCTATTGCTGGGGATTGGGTCAGAATACAAGGCACCAGAAACCGGCCGGATCCGGGCCGAGAGGATGGAAGTTAAAGAAATATAATGCTTATTATGTGGGGCCTCATAGCAAGAAAGACAAAGTGGTTTACCTTAGTTTTGACTGTGGATATGAAGCCGGTTATACAAAGCGGATATTAAATACATTGAAAAAGTGCAAAGTAAAGGCAATCTTTTTTGTCACGGAGGCCTATATCAAAGAAACACCAAAACTTGTGAAGCGCATGAAGAGGGAAGGCCATCTGGTAGGAAATCATACCTGCACCCATCCTCAGATGTCAAAACTGGGTGTGAAACGGCTGAAGAGAGAAATCTTGCAGTGTGCCCGTACCATGAAAAAACTTACCGGCTATGAAATGGATAAATTTATCCGGCCGCCGGAGGGAAATTTCAGCATGCGCAGTGTAAAAGTGGCCCAGAGCCTTGGCTATGCTACCATATTCTGGAGCCTGGCTTACTACGATTATGATACGAACAGACAGCCGGGGAAAGAGTATGTTATAAATCGGTTTAAAACATACTATCACAATGGCATGATCCCGCTGATCCATGCTGTATCAAAATCAAATACACAGGCACTTCCCACGGTTATAAAATATTTGAAGAAAAAGGGATTCCGTTATGGTACATTGGATGAGATTTATCCAAAAGAAGAAGAGGAACATATAGAGGAAGAATCATAAAATAAAAACACATTGCAAATGCGATGTGTTTTTATTTTGTAAGTGTTTTTTTGCTTCTTGTGTAGGGCTTCTTCTCATCGGTAAGTTCTGCCAGGTAATCCATGCTTGTATTGTAGTAGAGAGCAAGCCGCTTCAGCATTTCAACCGGCATGCTCCGGCTGTTTGTCTCATAATGTGAATAAGTTCGCTGGCTAATGTGTAAGTAGTCTGCGATGTCTATTTGTTTTAAAGCGTTGTCTTCTCGCAGATCACGAATACGCTGCATCTTCATGTAATAAAACCTCCTGATATTAAGGGTGATATTAAACGGAATGAATCCGAGTAAAACACAGTAATATTATAAATTGTACATAATACATTCGATGTTGCTGGAACAAAATGGACTATTGAACCATAGAACAATATGTGCTACGATGTAGGTATAAATCAACAAAAATTGGAGGAGTTCCTATGAGCAGATTAAAAAAGACAGCAGCAATTGTATTGACATTCACCATGGCGGTTGCCATGGTGCCACAGTCAGCAGAGGCAGCAAAAAAGAAGGTTAAATTTGACAAAAAAACAGTGACAGTCACAGTGGGCAAGACCGTGAAATTAAAGTTGAAGAACAACAAAAAGAAAGTAAAGTGGACGGTTATTTCTGGCAAGAAGAATGTGTCACTTAGCAAGAAAGGAAAAACCGGTGTGATCATCAAAGGAAAGAAGGCTGGCAAGGCGAAAGTTCAGGCAAAGATCGGTAAGAAAAAGTATGTCTGCAAGGTGACGGTGAAGAATAAGCAGGAGGCAAAGAGTGTGAAGAAAACACCGACTGTACCAGGCAGTAACACGGGAATAGCGGCAGGAACAAAACCAGACAGCAGTACCCCTACTCCACAGACTACGGCAACACCGACAACCAAACCGACAGCAACACCATCGCCTACAGCGTCTACGGAGAAGCCGGCAAAAGGACCAAGTGAAAATTCAAAAGATGCAAAGAAACTGAAGGAGATAATTGCTAAACAGCGGAAAGCGGGAGCAACTGTATCAGAAGATTTGCAGGGTAGCAGTTATTTTTGGGATGGAGATTATTTGATGAGAATATACTGGGGTGGCAGTAAATTGACTGGGACATTGGATCTTAGTTGCTTTGCCCACTTGGATGATGTGGAGTGTCAAGAAAATCAGTTAAGTGAATTGGATGTGACAAAATGTCCGAGTTTGAAGACATTGGATTGCAGTAATAACCAGTTAAGTGAATTATATGTGACGAAATGTCCAAGTTTGGAGAAATTGAATTGCAGTAATAACCAGTTAAGTGAATTGGATGTGACGAAATGGCCGAGTTTGAAGACATTGGATTGCAGTAATAACCAGTTAAGTGAATTGGATGTGACGAAATGTCCAAGTTTGTATGATTTGGATTGCAGAAATAACCAGTTAAGTGAATTGGATGTGACGCAGTGTCCAAGTTTGTTTATTTTGGAATGTGAGAGTAATCAGCTAAGCAAATTGGATATGACGCAGTGTCGGGGGTTGATGGGTTTGGTTTGCAGTAATAACCAGTTAAGTGAATTGAATCTGTCTAAGTGGTCTTTGTTGGAGACATTGTATTGCAATAATAACCAGTTAAGTGAATTGGATCTGCTTGATCATCAGAATTTGCATAATTTGTATTGCAGTAATAACCAGTTAAGTGAATTGGATGTGACAAAATCTCCGAGTTTGAAGACATTGGATTGCAGTAATAACCAGTTAAGCAAATTGAATCTGCCTAATTGGTCTTTGTTGTCGCGTTTGTATTGCAGTAATAACCAGTTAAGTGAATTGGATGTGACTAATTGTGCCTATTTAATGGAGTTGTCTTGTGGTGCAAATGTTACGGTAATTGGTTACACAGGGGAAATAGAGAGAATCTAGATTTTGAAGAGGGGCAATACATATATGATCACTCAAGATTCCGAGTAATCATTACATTCCTAGCTGTAACCATAAGAAGATCAGAATGTTTTATGAAAGTAGTTTCATTATTGTTGAAAAATCACAGGTGCAGTAGATGTTTAATTTCTATATTGACAATAATGGCTTTGGTATTATCATCCGTTGTATTGCCTGTACATACCCTCAAAAGCAGTGCTGCTGAAAGTACATCATCCTATGGATTGGGTAATCCTACGATTGGTAATGGTGTAACAACATGGGATTGCATCTACTTTGGAAATTATTGGCAGAATGATACAAATGGTGATGGAAAAGCTGATCAGAATGACAAAAAACAGCCGATTGAATGGTGGGTATTGTCTGTGAATGGAAATGATGCTTTTTTGCTGGCAGACTAAAATTTGGATGCTAAACCGTATAACGAGGAAAATATGGGTGTGACATGGGCAACCTGTACCCTTCGCACGTGGTTGAATGATACATTTTTAAATACGGCATTTACATCAGCAGAACAGGCTGCCATAAAGAATACAACTGTTGTGAATGATGATAATCCATATTCTGGTGCCAAGGTGTGTGTGGACACTATAGATAAAGTGTACCTTTTGTCAATTGCAGAAGCAAATAATACTACCCATGGATTTAATGGCGACTTTAGAATGAAAAGTGAAGCAAGAGGAGCGAAAAATACAGCATATGCGGAAGAAGGCGGAGTACTCACGGATAATGAGACTGGGCACGTGGGGAATGGCCACTGGTTGCTGCGGTTGCCGGGCGGTTTTTATCATGATAGTGCAGCCTTTGTGGACAAAAAGCACTTTTTCTCTCAGAAAAAAAATATGGAAGAATGAGCACTTTTTTTGCCATATTTGTTTTCCTGATTCAAAAAATCTTGTTTGCCGGATATTTCTATCACAGAACATCCTTCTAAAACAAGGGTTGCCCTGACGGCGGTACCGGCTGCGCCTTGTCCGTTGTTTTAGAAAGATAACCTGTGATTTACGAAAATCAGCAACTGGAGTTTGTGTTTGATACGACTTCCAGACAACAGTTCTCCAATCTTTTATATGGATGATGATTTTTGAAATCGCCCGGATGAGAAAATTGTTGAGGAACTTCGTCATTGCTATGAAAAACATGGGTGCAATATTGACATTGCTGAT
>ERZ1027225.318-NODE-318-length-23562-cov-6.366189_pt1 | contig 23562 bp, 20 predicted proteins | sample MGYA00519479_ERZ1027225 | MGnify/ENA primary metagenome ERZ1027225 (study PRJEB26926, sample SAMN06164471) | human gut metagenome | biome: ENVO:00009003; feature: ENVO:2100002; material: ENVO:00002003 | host: Homo sapiens | place: USA | collected 2012 ... | reverse complement strand
ATGTAAAGGCAACACCAACCACTGCCAGGCAGGCAGTCAGAGCAACTGCCCATTTCTTATATGTACCTTTTCCAACAATCACTTTCATTCGCTTTTTCAACTCCTTTTTATCACTGATCACTGCCGTAGACGGATATAAAAGAGAATATCTTTGTTTCTGCCTGGCAACAGAGATCAACATTTCGCCATATTCTATTTTATCTGATACTTCTCTCTCCCAGAGCACTGCTTCATCACAGGCATACTCTGCATCTCTTCGGGAGTATGCTACAGCTACCCACACACAGGGATGAAACCAATAGCTGACCACTAGCAGTGCCCTGACAAAAGCCCACACATGGTCTCTGTGGTGGTAATGCATCTCCTCGTGACGATACACCCATTGCTTTTCCTGCTCTGTCAATGTTTTGCAGATAGCAGACGGCATATATACCGCCGGGTGCAAAATTCCATACAGGCACGGCACCTGCATCGACTCCACCTCATAAACCGGCAGACCATACCGCTTTGTAGCATCGATCTGTTTTCTGCTTTTTCTTAACCTGCGGCTCATTTTTATGTTGGCAGTCAGCAGTATAACAGCCATGGCCACAATGCCAGCCAGCCAGACCAGACCGAATATCCATCCCAACGACAACGATACAGCGTTTCCGCCAGAACCTTCAGCCATTTGTGGCGGAGTATCGTTTTGATCTTTTCCGGCCTGCCACTGTTTTTGTTCTGCCTCCACCACTGTTTGATTCACAATAACCGGCGCATCCGTAGGTGCAGTTACTGCTTTTTGGTCCGTCACGGCACTGCCTTCCTCCTGAGATATTCCCTGTGTCATTTGATTCAAGAGGGTGGATAAACTCAAGGGACTGTTTCCTATACTGACCGGAACACACAGCCGCAATACCACCAACAGCCACAGTCCATATAAATAACGGTACGGCACTTTTCCACGAAAAATCCGGCGGAGCAGCAAAACAATAACGGTCAGCACCGCCGTAGAAATCCAAAGTTCTCCCATGTTCCTGCCTCCTACTCTTCCTGTGTGTCTGCCTTTTTCCTGGCATTATGTAAAATTTCCTCCAGTTCATCCAGATCCTTTTCGCTAAGGTTTCCCTGACGGATCAGCGTATTCATCAACGCTCCTACACTGCCGTCGTAGATACGCCCCAGAAAACTTCTGGTCTCCGGGATCATGGCTTCTTCCTTTTCCACCAGAGGATAAAAATATTTGGTTTTTCCTTTTACTTCGTAACCGATCACACCTTTTTCCGTCATTCTCCGCACCATGGTAGCACAGGTGCTTTTGCTCCATTTTGTCTCCTTCTGCACTTTTTCCACAATTTCCATCAATGTACAGCGTTTTTCTTTCCACAAAATTTTCATGATATACCATTCTTTGCTTGTGATCATCTGTCTCATCCTCTCTTCGTTTTGGTTTACATTGTAGACCCATCGTATCACAACAGGTTTACAATGTCAATCCATTTTCCCAAAAAAATATTGAAACAGAGTTCCCAGGCATTTTCCGGCCGCAATAAATCCGATCAGCACCGGCAGCCCCTCCTGTATCTGGAGGCGGTTTACCATGATGGGGATTACCCGCAGCACTTCTGCCAGTGCCATCGCCAGACATCCCACAAAAATACCGGAAAACAGGCCAAACAGGATGATAAAAAAAAGACTAAGGGGCAGATGCCACTGAAACAGGATCCAGAGGTTGCCCAGGGTGCCTCCCAAAATGATTGCCTGTTCATAAGCGTAAATATGGGACGCCGTCCGGGTTCTGGCTGCCATCCGGGGAATGATCCCCAGCATGGTGATAAAGCCAAACACTCCGGCAGACACCGTTACACCGCTGCAAAAACCTAAAAAAGATAACCAGATCTGTTTAATTAGCATCAATGCTTTTTCCCTCCCTGGACGCCAGTTTGATCATCGCCTTATTTACCTGTTCCTCGTAGGTACACATCTCTACCTGGATCGGCGTCGGATCATCCTTGATCTTTCTCCGATTGATATGGTTATAAAAAACCAGAATTCCCAGTGGCAGCCCGATGGCATAAGACACTTCCAGCGCAGAGCCTCCGCTTTTTTTCACGCCCATGACAAATTCATACACATGATCAAACACTTTGGAAACGCTGACATCTTCATTGAATGTCATGATGGTAAAGGCAGCCCCGAAAAAGGAAACGAGACAGACAACAGCCGTCTTGATATACTGCATGGTCCTGCTTTTTTCTTTTCCATCGGGGACCTCCAGATCCACGATAAAATCTCTCTCGCCTACATTCTCGATCCGCAGTCCCGGATACACTTTATGAATCCCCTGATATACCTTTTCTATAGTAAACATAGTCTTTTGCTGTTTGGGATCCAGTGTATAAAAAATTTCTTTATTCAGTTTTTTTACTATATTCTGATTCTGGCAGTACAAAGTGGCAATGTCTTCATAAGTCAGTGTTTTCTTCTGAACAACCATATTCTGCTCCACTTTTACATACAGGATATCTTCCATTCTCCATACTCCTTTACCAGAGTTCCTCTGAATTTGTTCTGCTGTCTGCGGCTGCTGTTATCCGCCAGATAATAGATCAAAAGTCCACCTGCCGCCAGCATTATCACGGCCAGGGTGATCACACATGCCTTCTTCATAAGCGCCTCCATTTTTAGATGTTTTCCCTAGCATGGCCGTTAGCGGCTGATTTTATACAGAATGAAATATGATTTTTTTTCGCATGGATGCAAGTATTTTCTTTTCCAGCCTGCTGACCTGCACCTGGCTCATTTCCAGTTCCTTTGCCACCTGCACCTGGGTCTTTTCTTCAAAATACCGCTTCTGGATCAACGCCCGTTCTCTTCCTGCCAGTTCCTGCAAAAGTTTTTCCAATGTAATCCGGTTTAACACCTCTTCGCTTTCGTCTTTTTTGCTCTGGATCTTATCCACCAAAAGGATCTCGCTGCCCTCTTTCTGATACAAAGTTTTGTACAAAGAATCCACTTCGCTGACGGCATCCATGGCCATCACCACTTCCTCCCGCTTCATGGCCAGACTTTCACACAACTCCTCCATAGTGGGATTGCGCCCTAATTTCAGGGACAATTCCTGTTCTTTCTTCTTGGCCTTCCAGCCGTTCTCCTTCAGACTGCGGCTGACTTTGATGGCACCGTCATCCCTCAGAAACCGTTTTATTTCTCCCATGATCAGGGGGACGGCGTAAGTAGAGAACTTCACCTGATAGGACACATCAAATTTGTCCACCGCCTTGATCAGGCCGATGGCTCCGATCTGCCCCAGATCTTCCATCTCATATCCCCTTCCGCCAAATCTTGCAACAATACTGTATACTAACGCCATGTTATCTCTAATTACCTGGTCTCTTGCCAATTTATCTCCTGCTCGTGCCCGTTTAATTAGTTCTAAGGTTTCCATGGCACCACCTTCTACCTGCCGTCGTAGGCGCTGTATATTGTTTTTTTCATGCGGACCAGAGTTCCTTTTCCCTCACCGGATTCCACGGCCAGTTCATCCATAAAAGCCTCCATAAAAGCAAAGCCCATGCCAGACCGGTCCAGTTCCGGCCTGGTGGTAAAAAGGGGTTCCATGGCTTTTTCCACATCCGGGATGCCTATACCCTGATCCTCTACCTGCAGTTCAATCCGGTTGTGACAGATTTTTCCACGCAGCGTTACCTTTCCCTGTCCACCTTCATATCCGTGGATAATGGCGTTGGTCACTGCCTCCGATACCGCTGTTTTCACATCGGAAAGTTCCTCCATGGTAGGATCCATAGGTGCCATGAAAGCGGCTACCACCACTCTGGCCAGTCCCTCATTTTCCGAACGGCTGTCAAATGTAATGGACATTTCATTTTCTCGGTTCATATGCTTCGTTCCTTTCCTGGTATTTTGATATGATGCGGTACAGTCCCGACATGGAAAAAATCCGGTCCACTGACGGACTGATGCCTGTTACATATGTTTTTCCGCCTAAAAACTCCATTTTCCGGTTGCGCCCCAGCACCATACCGATGCCGGAACTATCCATAAATGTCATGCCCTCAAAATCAAAGATCAGCACACGCACATCTCCTTTTTCTATCTGTGTGTCAACTGTGCGGCTTACTTGGTTCGCCATATGGTGATCCAGTTCCTCGCTCATATGTAAGATCAGGGTGCCACCCTTTCGCTCTAATGAATACATAGAAAACCTCCTGTTTCGACATTTTTTATATGAAAAAAAGACCTGCAGATAATTTTACTTATCTGTAGGTCTTTTGGCTTACGGATTGTCTTTTTGTATTTTAACCGATCTGATTCAGATAACTCTGTGCCTGGGCTCCTGCGGAACTGCCGGCATCAATCTTCACTGCCTTGTTCAGCCATTTTTTAGCATTCTTTGTATCACCGCGGCGCATATAGCAGCGTCCCAGATACATCATGGCTTCCTGATTCTTTGTATCTAATTTCAGCACATTTTTAAATGTAGCAATGGCACGGTCGTAAGAAGTGTACATTTCCTGCCGTCCCTGGCTGATCATGCTAGCGACCTCTGTCTTGCTGATAACGCCGATCTTGCTGTAGACGCTCTTGGCTTCGGCTGAGTCAAAATCTGACTTCTTGCAGCCGGCCACGGCGGCAGCAGCTCCTACTTTATCATTCTTGAGATAGCACTTCATGGCCTTCATTAACTTCTCATAATTGGCCAGTTTGGTCTGTGCTTCTGTATCTCCGGACTCAATCTGTTTTTTCAGCTGATCCACCTGGTCTGTCAGAGACTTTTTCTCTTTCTCCAATGAGGAAATCTGGCTGGACTGAACGGCTGCATCGTTGTTGGCATCCGTAATGTCACTGGCTCCTCCCAGGCCGGCCTTGTTCAGCGTTGGCCGGATCAGCACAAAACATACTACGATTCCGATGATGGCTCCGATAATTGTGTAAACCACCGGCATCATGGACTTTTTCTCTTCCTTGTAAGCACCTACCGGTGTCACATTGGCAAGAGGATCCTTCTTGTTACTCTTTTTCACCGGTGCAGAACCGGAACCGCTGCGGCTGGTATCGATCTTGGTACTGATCTCATGCAGATACTTCAGCGTGGTAGTATTATTAAAATCTACTTTTCTGGCACGGTTAAGACACTTGGCCGCTTTGCCGTAATCCTTGATATGGATATAAAGCAATGCCAACAACTGCTGTGCCCGGACAAAATGGGGATTCAGACTGACTACTTTCCGAAGCTGGATAATAGCCAGGTCCTCATTGCCTCCTTTGGCTGCTGCCAGAGCCGCATTATACTTTTTAATGGTCTGATTGGTGGCGTCTAACGCCGTCTGGTTCTTCTGAATGGTATTGATATAATAGTCCGCCAGATTTTCCTCCGGCTGGAGATATTTGCTGAGAACCCACTCGCTCAAAGCGGCTACTGTCTCTCCCATTTCATAATAAACCAGACCCAGCAGGTTCCGGGCATCCGTATTTTTCTTGTTAAACTGCAGGCTCTTTTTCAAGATCACAACAGCACCGGACAGATCCCGTACCTTCGCTTTTTCAAGGCCCATGTTATAGTAGGTATTGGATATTCGTCTAACATAATGAATGATAGACAGATCCTGTCCGCAGAAACCACAAACAGCACTGGTATCATTCACATTGGCATCACATTTTGGACATCTCATGTGTAGTAACCTCCTGTTTTACAATGTTCCCTTGGAATCCTGGATCAATTCTTTCACTATATCAGTCACATCGGCAAGATTATTATTGTATACAACATCTTCAACTTTTTCAACATCCATACTAGGCTGGAACTTTTCTAATTCTTCTTCAAAATTCAACATCTGACATACCTCCGTTCTTCTTCTAATCCCTGTATAACATAATAAACAGTTTAATAATAAAATGCAAGCAGTAAATATCGAAGATATGCGACATTTTTCAACTATTTCTCAAGTTGTGCCAGACGCTGCTGTACCTGTTCCATCATTCCTTTGTATTTTTCCAGTTTTTCACGCTCTTCAGCGATCTTCTTTTCCGGTGCCTTGTTTACAAAGTTTGGATTGCCAAGCATTCCCTCGGAACGCTTCAGCTCACCCTGGAGTTTTTTCTCCTCTTTTTTCAGACGCTCGATCTCTTTTTCAATGTCTACCAGTTCTGCAAACGGAATGTAAATAGTTCCGTCCGCAATCACAACAGATACTGCGTCATCGGCAATACCGGCTTTGTCCTTCTGGAATGTCACATCGCTTGCCAGACCCAGGGTAGCAAAGAACACCTTATTTTCCTGGTAAATATCCAGCACGTCCTGCTTTTCTGACACTACGATGACGGATGCTTTTTTGCTTGGCGGTACATTCATTTCTCCGCGGATATTTCGGATGCCTTTTACTGCTTCTTTGATGCGCTCTACCTTGGCCTCATCCTCTGCAAAGTTCCTTTCTTCTGTGTAAACCGGCCAGTCGGAAACCATAATAGACTTCTCTTCATCATCCATCAGTGTACAGTAAATTTCCTCTGTGATAAACGGCATATATGGGTGCAGAAGTTTCAAAGCGTCTACCAGTACAGTCTTCAGTGTGTACAGTGCTGCTGCCTTGGTTGTGTCTTCTTCGTTGTACAGACGAGGTTTTACCATCTCGATGTACCAGTCGCAGAACTCTTCCCAGATAAAGTCATAAATCTTCTGTACGGCAATTCCCAGGTCAAATGTCTCCATCAACGCAGTAACATCTTTGGCCAGGTTGTTTACCTTGGACAAGATCCATTTATCTGCCTGAGTCAATTCTTCTTTCTTAACCTGACTGTAATCAACATTTTCATTCTGCTGGAAGTTCATCATGATAAAACGAGATGCATTCCATACTTTGTTGGCAAAGTTACGGCTTGACTCAACACGCTCCCAGTAAAATCTCATATCATTTCCCGGTGCATTACCGGTTACCAGTGTAAGACGCAGGGCATCGGCACCGTATTTGTCAATGACTTCCAGTGGATCGATACCGTTTCCTAAAGACTTACTCATCTTGCGTCCCTGGGAATCTCGTACCAGTCCGTGGATCAGTACTGTATCAAATGGCACCTGACCGGTATGCTCCAGTCCGCTGAACATCATTCTCATAACCCAGAATGGGATAATGTCATATCCGGTTACCAATGTGTTGGTCGGATAGAAATATTTCATTTCTTCCGTATCATCCGGCCATCCCAGTGTGGAAAATGGCCACAGTGCGGAACTAAACCAGGTATCCAATGTATCCGGATCCTGTCTCATTTCCTTTCCACATTTCGGACAAGTGCAGGAATTTTCTTTGGTTACAACCACTTCTCCACAGTCATCACAGTAAAATGCCGGGATCTGATGTCCCCACCAGAGCTGACGGGAAATACACCAGTCACGGATATTTTCAAGCCAGTGGAAATAAGTCTTGTTAAAATGCTCCGGTACAAATTTGGTCTTGCCTTCTTTTACTGCGTCAATGGCTGGGCCGGCCAATGGTTTCATTTTTACAAACCACTGTTTGGAAACTCTCGGCTCTACCGTTGTACCACAGCGGTAACAGGTTCCTACATTGTGGTCGTGGTCCTCCACTTTTACCAAAGCACCTTCTGCTTCCAGATCTGCTACGATGGCTTTTCTTGCCTCATAGCGGTCCATACCGGCATATTTTTCATATTCATCTACGATCTTAGCATCTTCTGTCAGCACATTAAGAACCGGCAGGTCGTGGCGCAGACCTACTTCAAAGTCGTTCGGGTCGTGGGCCGGTGTAATCTTTACAACACCGGTTCCAAATTCCATATCTACATACTCATCTGCGATCAACGGAATCTCTCTGTGTACCAGTGGAAGAATCAGCATCTTTCCTACCAGGTCTTTGTATCTTTCATCGTTTGGATTTACTGCTACGGCAGTATCTCCCAACAGAGTCTCCGGTCGGGTTGTGGCCAGATTGATATAGCCGCTGCCATCTGCAAATGGGTAGCGCAGATGCCAGAAATGTCCCTGCTGGTCTTCGTACTCTACCTCTGCATCGGAAATGGATGTAAGGCAGTGAGGACACCAGTTGATAATACGCTCGCCACGGTAGATCAAGCCTTTGTTGTAAAGATTTACAAACACTTCTTTTACTGCTTTGTTGCAGCCTTCATCCATGGTAAAACGCTCTCTGTCCCAGTCACAGGATGATCCCATTTTCTTCAACTGGGAAACAATCCGGCCGCCATAGGTCTTTTTCCAGTCCCAGGCACGCTCCAAAAACTTCTCTCTTCCCAGATCTTCTTTGGTCAGCCCTTCCTGTTTCATGGCTTCCACGATCTTTGCTTCTGTGGCGATGGATGCATGGTCTGTTCCCGGCATCCACAATGTTTCATAACCCTGCATTCTCTTGAAGCGGATCAAAATATCCTGCAAAGTATTGTCCAGTGCATGTCCCATATGAAGCTGTCCTGTGATGTTTGGTGGTGGAATCACAATGGTATATGGTTTTTTGTCTGGATTTACTTCTGCGTGGAAGTATTTTTTGTTGATCCATTTTGAGTACAAACGATCCTCAATATCTTTGGGATCGTATGTTTTTCCTAATTCTTTACGCATACTAACCTCCTGAAATTAAACAATTAAAATGAGCCTGCCAGGACGACAAGCTCATCAATCTCTTCTATATCGCCACGACATGCCGCAAAGGACGACAATGCTGCCGTGGTACCACCTTCATTCAAATGTAAAAACATTCCTCATTAGACCGATAACGGGGTCATCCGTCGTCTCCTACTACTGTTCTCTGGTTCAGAAACGCTGTTTGGAAGCTACCTTCTGCCACTGCCTTGCCAAAACACCTTCCAGCCTGTGGGTGTCTCTCTCTGTGGGGGCCTGCTGCATACTCCTCTTCCGCACTACATTATCACGGATAATTTTAGCGAAAATGGGGGCGGTTGTCAAGGGGTGTCTGGTTTTTCAGTGGGTCGCCAGCATAGGAATTACTTTATGTTCTGTGGGCGCTTTCGCTACGACAAAGACGCAGAAGTAACGGCATGCACAGAACGCATGCCAGATACTTGCGCCTTTGTACCCACTCCACACAAAGTAATTTCTATGCAAGGCGGGAACTCTGAAAAGGCCAGCCACCAGGAGATGGATGGCCGATACTTTTTTCACATTCCAGTAATGCGGCAGAAATGTTCTGCGTGAAGTGGGTTTTAAGTGCGTCGGTATGAGGTGCTTGTATATGCTTTAGCATAAGCACCCATACCGCTACGCACTTAACTAGCGAAAGCGCCCACGGAACGCAAACTTTTCTGCCGCATTACGGAAACTGTAAAAGACCTCAAACCACCGGTATCTTCTTATCCATCTTCAATATATGGTTTTTCAGCCATGCCAGAAGATAGTCGATCAGTTCATACAGGGATTCCTGCTGGCTGTCGTCGATTTCCTGCAGGTTCATATCGTTTAACTTATCTACAAAGGATTCGTGGGCCATCTTCTGGGCTTTCAGACCTTCATAGCCGATTTTTTCCATATAGGCTTCTTCGTCCCGGAAGTGTGTCTTTGTGTACTCTTTCAGTTCTTCCAGTATCTCCATGATCTGGTCGTACTTATCCGACAGAAGTTCCTCTTTCATAAGGTCATAGGCTTCTTCGATGATCCGGAACAGTCTGGCGTGTTCTTCATCCACCAACGGAATGTCGGTTTTATATTCACTGGTAAAAGCAAAAGGCGACTCTTTTTCTGCCTCGGTCATGGTGCCGATCATGATGTCACTTCCCAGGATATGATGATACAGCCATTTTGCCAGGTACTGCACAAGATTTGCCAGGATGTCCCGGCTTTCCTCTTCACCGGCTCCGGACAGCTCGATGCTTTCAATCTTTGCGGCAAATTCCTGATGTTCTTTTTTCTGTCTCGGAAGTTCCGGATCCTTTATAGATTCCATATAAGCCTCTTCGTGGGCAAAATGCTCTCTGGCGTAGCGTCCCAGATGGTCCACGATATTGGCCACGATCTTTTCCGATGCCATTTTCTGATCAAGCAATTCCTGTGCTTCGTTGATCAGGCGAAACAATTCCTCATGCTCCTTATCAATTTCCTCGATGCCCAACCGGCAATCCTCTGTAAATGTATACATTCTAATCTACCTGCCTTTCTTCTGTGTTTTATTTTCTTATAAAAACAGGAATCCGGTCTAACGGTGCCTCCACATCGTACACCTTTCCTCCTGCATATTCTTTTCCGGTAGCTGCCTCCTGCCATGTGGTACTTGCCGGCAGATATACCTGTCTGGCCATAGCATGCTCATGACACACCGGTGCTACCAACAGTTTATCTCCATACATGTATTCGTCGTAAATGTTCCAGCACGCTGTATCTTCCGGGAACTCGTAGAACAATGTACGCATAACCGGAGTTCCTTCTTCATGAGCCTCTTTCATCAGTCTCCTTGTGTAGTCTCTCATCTGCTCACGGATACCAATGTATTTTACGAAAATCTCATAAGCTTCTTCCCCGTAACTCCACACTTCATTGTCAGCTCCGGTCCACTCTCGTTCCACGCCGTGGCGGTCAAAGATTTTTTCTCCCGGCATGCGAAGTCCATGAAGCCGCATAACCGGACAGAAAGTTCCAAACTGGAACCAACGGATCAAAAGTTCCTTAAAATCATCACTTTCCACATTGCCTCCGTGGAAACCGCCAATATCCGTAGTCCACCATGGAATACCGGCCAGTCCCATGTGAAGTCCGGCGCACAACTGCTTTCTGAAGTCCTCATAACTGGACCAGATATCTCCGGACCACACCAGGGCACCGTACCGCTGACTGCCTACCCAGGCACAGCGCACCAGGTTCACAATATCCTGCTGCCCCATGTCTTTCTGGCCTTCATAAAAAAGTCGGGAATATTCTCTCGGATACACATTTCCCACCTTGGATACCGGTCCTGCGTGGTACTGGTACATTTCATAATTATAATTGGTAAACTCCGGCTCCGCCTCATCCAGCCAGAATGTGCGGATCCCCAGATCTGCATAATTCTTTTTGCACTTTTCCCATACATACTGACGGGTCCGTGGATTGGTGGCATCCATAAATACATTGTTGCCGTGGAAGATCATCTGGGCATCCACACCGGCACTCTGTTTTACCAGAAGGCCCTGCTGCTTCATTTCCTCAAAATTCTCACTGCCCCATTCCACCTGCGGCCATACCGACACCATAGTTTCAATCCCCCATTCATGAAGGGTATCTACCATCTTCTTTGGTTCCGGGAAAAATTCCTCTTCAAAACGCCAGTCGCCGCAATGTGGCCAGTGATAATAATCGATCACCAGCACGTCCAGCGGGATACCCCGGTCTTTATACTCCTTAGCCACATCTAACACCTGCTGCTGGTTGTAATAACGAAGTTTACACTGCCAGAATCCCAGGCCGTACTCCGGCATCATGGGCACTTTGCCCACACAGTCCGCATACTGTCTCTCAATCTGTGCCGGCGTCTTTCCTGCCGTAATCCAATAATCCAGTTTATCTGCCGCATTGGCTACCCACTCCGTTGTGTTTTTTCCAAAATGCACCTCTCCTACAGCCGGATTGTGCCAGAGGAAACCATATCCTTTACTGGAAAGATAAAAGGGCACACTGGCCTGGGAATTTCTGTGAGCCAGTTCCAGGTTGCATCCTTTCAGATCCCAGATTTCCTGTTGATACTGTCCCATGCCATATATTTTTTCATCCGGGTCTGCCTCAAAAGATGCTTTCAGCCGATAGCCGCCTCCCGGCAGTGCCTGAAAAAATCTGGCTTTTCTGGTAAGGGCTTCCCCGCCGGAGATCTCTCTCAACAGCACTTTTCCAGTTTCATCGCAAAAAGTGATCTGCAGCGCATTGCCCCACTCCTGTACGAAAAGTTCCGCCCGGATACTGCCATTTTGAATACTGGCATGGCGCATATCCTCCACCTGAATCTGAACCTTTGTCTCTTTCTTTGACAGCAATGCCGCCTCTCCCTCCGGAATCTGGTCCATCAGGGATGACTGTACCCGGAGACTGTTCTGTCCCCATCCTTCTATCTTAACAAGTTCTCCTTCATTTCGAAAATAAATTACTTTTTCTGTCACTTGGAAAAATTCCATACAATACCTCCATATGTTTGTTATTATAGAACAAAATGCAAAGAGCGGAAACCCCCTTTTGAGATTTCCGCTCCGCATAAGTATTTGTTTACTTACTTAACTTTTACGGTAATAGTTTTTACTGCCTTTTTATATTTGCTTGTTTTAGCAGCTGTGATCTTGATCTTAACAGTTCCTTTTTTCTTACCTTTGATAACAAGTTTTCCTTTTTTGAAGGTAGCAGTCAGAATTTTCTTATTCTTCTTTGACAACTTCTTCATGGAAAGTTTGCCCTTAGAGTTTACTGTCACTTTCAGTGTCACTTTCTTTTTCTTCTTCACAGTTACTTTGCTGACTTTCTTTTTGCCTTTCTTCACTGTGATCTTGGCAGTTTTCAAGGTTACTTTTGCCTTGTTTGAAGTGCTTGGCTTCACGGTGCTGTTTCCGCTGTTGTTTGTATTGCCTGCCGTGCTGTTATTATTGTTTCCGCTGTTGTTATTGCTGTTATTATTGCTTGTCTGTGTCAGGCTGGTTGCGGTTGCATACTTGGTAGAAAGTGCCTGTACTTCTCCGGCGGTCAGGGAACGATTGTACATCAACACATCATCCAGTGCGCCTTTGAAGATAGCATCCCAGGCATTCACACCAAAGAATACTCTGGCACCTGTGTTGGTCATGATACCTTTTGCAATGTTTCCAGTCTGTACTGCCACACCATCTACATACAAGGTAGCGGTTACTGTGTTTGTGGCACTGCCTGCTTTGCTTCCGTCTACTACCAGGGCTACATGCTGCCATTTATCTGCTTCATAAGCACCGGTTCCGGCGTTTTCAATATAGGTTCCTTTCCTGGACCAGATTCTTGCATCAGTTGTCAGGTTCAGCCAGTACTCCGGCGAGAATGTTCCGGCTGTCAGGGTTGGGTTGAAGTTGTTTCCAACGCTGGATGCTTTCATCCAATAACTAATGGTGTAACTTTCTCCCAGTTTGCTTGCATCATCCAACAGTTCAACGCCGTATGTTCCAGGAAGTGTCAGTGCCTTGCCTACGACACCCTGCTCATAACTGAGAGCGGCATTGTTCTTGGCCGGGTTAAAGCTCTTTGTTACACCAGCGGCACCGTCCGCTTTATCATCAAAGGTAAGCGCTTTTACCAGACCGGACTTAAGATCGATACCTGTATAATCTCTTGTTACCTGAATGGTGTATTCTTTTGCTACTTCAAAGTTCTGTGCATAAACCTGTACGGCAATGTTTGTTACGGCACCGTTCAAGGTCAGTTCCTTCTCGGCTGTTTCATCCACTGCATTACCTGCTACTGCTACATATCCGTCGTTATCTGCCAGAGTAAACTTCACTTTCGGCTGTTTGTTGTACGGACATGTGATCTTATAAACACCTTTGCTGTCCGGTGTAATAGTTTTTCCATCATACTCAAGTTTGGTCAGGGAGTTGGCCGTCTTGTAAGCACGAACCATGTCCAGACTCTTGTTTACACGGGCAGAATTTTCTGTATCTGTACCGGCAAATGTGATGGTGATCACTTTGTATGTGACGGTTTTGCCATTTTCAACGACCTTCAGGTCTTTTTCATTGGCTTTCACTACACTCTGTGGAATCTTATAAGCTACCTGGTAGTAATCCTCTGTATCACTTTCTGAAATAGTTCTGTTTACTACCGTGGCTTTGCTGCTATCCAGTTTTTCGTCGGTAATGACGGTGTCACCCACGGTAATCTTCATTGGTTTGCCATCATCTTCCTTAGCATAGGTTACCAGCAGATAGTTGTCCTGTGTATCATCTACTTTCATCTTGTAACCGAAGAATCCGCCTGCTGTTGCTTCACGGCTCAGATCCGGTGCATCTTTTCCGATGGAACCATTGTCTACCAGGCCGTCTTTTGAATCATCCTCCAGGATGAAACGCTCCTCGTACTGGCCACGGCCGCACTGTGCGATGCTGTCAATGGCGGTTGCTTCTTTTCTCTTGGCATCTTTTTCATCAATAATGGCGGCAGAACCACGGCCGTCTGCATCTACATAATAGTTCCAGTAAATACCATAATTTTCTGTATCCTGATTGTAGTGAGTTGTGAATTTATACTTGAAGTTAGTTCCCTTCAAAGTGAAGTTCATGGAGTCTCCATCTTTTACAAGATACTTGTTGATGTTCTTGATAAAATCTTCCACCGTTTCCTCACTGCTGATGCCGATGGTATCGTTGCTTACTGCCTTAGCAGATGGCACGGTAACGGCAACACCGTGAGAAGTGGTAGTCTGTTTTGCTGTTCCCAGTTTGGCACTCAGTACAAACGGACCATATTTGAATCCGTAGGTTGTCTGTCCATCCGGCAGATTGCTTGCTGTTACTTCCATTGGAAGTTTTACGGTGATCTTGGTTCCCTCTGCTACTTTGTCTGCCGGGATCACAATATATCCGCCGCGGGTCTTGTAATCATATTTTGTTCCGTCAATCTGTACTTCCGGAGTTCCGTCCACTACCCAGTCAGGAATTCTCAAACGAAGCTCAATCTCCTCTGTCTTGTCACTGACTTCCAGAGTCATGGTGTCACTCTTGCTGAGATCACCTGTCTGTTTGATGGTGTAACCATCCTGTTTCAGGATAGAAGCAAGATACTGGTTTACGATAACGATATTGTCTTTCTTGAAGTAAATGCTGTCCTGCAGTTTCGTAAAGTTCTCATAACCGGATCCTGTACAGCACCAGAAGTTGCTGTCCAGTGTACCAAATACTTTCTGGTATCCGGATGCCATTGGCTGGAAATACATGGTAAGACCGGTCTCATGGTTCTGGGATGACATGATGGCATTGATCAATGTATTTTCATAGTAATCTGCATATTTTTTCTCGCCGGTAATGATAAACAAACGACGGCTGAGTTTCAGCATATTGTATGTATTACATGTTTCGTTGTTACATACAGTACGCTCTTTGTCCAACACATTGTCTGCGCCAAAGTGCTCATCCTCACTGTTACCTCCGGTAATGTATGTATGACGGTCGATTACCATCTGCCAGAAGGCTTCTGCATACTGAAGGTACTTGGTCTGAGTGTTGTCTGTTTCGTAACGGCACAGAGCACCAAGAAACTTAGGAATGGTTGTGTTGGCATGTTTGTTGTTCAAAATGTTAGAAGTTCCGGCCAGCACACTTTCAAACAAGGATGTCTCATCGAATTTATGAGCTGCTGTCTTGAACACTTCTTTGTTGGAATAGTTTGTAACTTTGTAAAGCTGATATAAAGCATCGTTCATACCGCCGTACTCTATGCTGAGGACCTTATTATTGGTAGTGGTGCTCCATTTATTGGCACGGTTAGAAATCCAGATACCCAGGCTGTTTGCTATTTCCAGGGCTTTCTCATTGCCTGCTACTTCATAAGCATCCGTAACACCTGCCAGGATCTTGTGCATGGTGTACCATGGAACCCATGCCTGTGTACTGATGTTGGAAAGTCCAGACTCTACATTGTCAAACTGAAGATCCGGATCTTTTTTGAATGAATCATTTGGCAGAGTAGCACCAAAGATATATCCTTCATAGTTAGTTCCTACGGTCTTCTGCTGGCAGTCATACAACGCATCGATAATGTAGTTCAGACGCTCTGTCAATGCTGCTTTTTCCTCTGCTGTCACACCTGGGTTAACAATACCCTGTGCTATGGCTGATATATAGTGGCCCAGTGTGTGTCCACCGATCAGAGAATCTTCCCAGCCGCCGCCATAACGGGTTTTGTTCTTCATGTATGTAGCAATCTCAGAAGTTGTCATCTTCGTCACACCGGATTTGGTATTATATACATAACACGCTGTCTGACGGAAACCTGCCAGCAAACGGTCTGCATCCAGTGCCAGGAGATTCTTTACATCCAGTTCCAGTGCATTGTCATAGTAAGCATCTGTCACTTCTACGGATTTTTTCTCATAAAATTCTGCGCCCATCAATTCGTTTTCAGCCAGAACCGTAACGGTAAATTTCTTCTGTTTGGAAACTTCTCCGGATTTAACGGTAGCCGTCAGCCCTACATCTACATCGTCTTTTGCCGGACGGGTTACTTTACCGGTTTTAGAAATTACGCTTTCATTGCTGGATTCCCAGGAAATCGTACTTCCTGCTTTGCTTCCTGTTGTTGGAAGTTCCAGATCGTTGGTTGCTGTGGATGGAATACTGATGGCATCCATATCCGTTGCTACATTACCTGCATCTCCTGCTTCTTTAATGGTAATGTATGTCATGTTAATAGCCAGGTTGCTGCTTCCTGTTGCTCTGGCTCCTAATACAAGTTCGCCGCCTGTTACTTTGACAGTTCCTGTGGCTACACCGGAATTGGTTGCTACTTCAAAGTTCTCTTTGATAACCTGTTTGTTGCTGCCATCCGGATAGGCATATACAGATGGAGACTGGGATACGCTCCATGGATCTGTAAAGCCGATCTCTACATAATACTCGCCGTCTTCCAGTTCAAATTTGTAATCCAGGTGACGCTCTTCTACGCCTTTCTCAAACTGGTTTTTCGTATATCGGTTGGACGCTGTCTTAGAAGTCTGATCCGAACCGACCTGCTCGTTTGGCCAGGTCCAGTCTGTACTGACACCGCCAACCAGGCACTCTCCTGCTCCGTTTTTCAATGGGCTGCTGATGGTATCATCAATTCCCCATTTGTAACCTGTTACTTTGTCTGCACCATAAGCCTGATCGGTCACACTGTTGTGTGTTCCCAGAGGGCCGTCCTCCGGTACTGTTGTAGGATCCAGGTCACCACAGTCTACTGCATAGATGATAGTCTCATCTTCTCTTGTCTGTGGGGTACCTGCAGCCTTGGCAACGATTCCCATATCCGGAATGATGCTTGCTACCATCGCTGCTGCCATCGACACAGCGACTACCCTTTTGCCGACTCTAAAAAACTTCTTTTTCATAGTCTCTTCCTTTCTTTTTTATTTTTTTATTATATTTATTGTAACATGGCGCCCTTAATCACTCCATGCTAATAGGTTTCATTTGTTATAAAAAAGTTTTGTCAAAAAGTTAGTTCAGGTGTGATTTTCTCCTTGTGGTCTGTATGTTTTTGCTATATAATCCTAATAAAGGAGTCTTTTTTTGTATATTTTTTCTATTGCATTTGATTGGAGGTTTCAAAAAGTTATATGGGGTTCTTAGATTTTGACATAAAAGAACCGGTCCATCTGAACTGGACCGGCAAATTCATTGCACCGGATGAGAACTGGGTTCATATCAGCCGGGCACTGACTGATTTTGAATTGATCGTCATGACGGAGGGGGATCTGTACATCGCTGACACAGAAGGCGAATATGTGATCCACCAGGGCGAATACCGCCTGATGTGTCCTACCAGCCACCAATACGGTTACCATTCCTCCCAGTGCACCTTTTACTGGACACATTTTTCCTACCATAATTTTGAAAATAATGTAGGGCGTCCTGAGCCGGATTCTGTCTCTCTGCCTCTTCCGGCGGAAAGCACCCACATTATTTTGCCGGAGCAGGGCAGTATCCCCCGGCTGGACCGGATGATCGTACTGTTTAAGCAGTTGCAGGACTGTAACCGCAAATACCGCAACATCAATCAGGACAATCACACCCTCACAGCCATCCTGTGCGAGTTGTACAGCCAGCTCTACCTTTCCGGCAGCAAAACCACTATGAAAGGAGAGCAGATGCAGCTCTACACTGACATCGTAGACTACATTTCCTGGCGGATCCGGGAAAATATACGGGTCAGCGAGATTGCCGCTTATTTTGGTTATAATGAAAAATATATTACTACTTTTTTCAAAAAATCTTCCGGGGTTTCCCTGAAAAGTTATATTCTTTCACGGAAAATGGAACTGGCCCAGGCACTGCTGACAGACACCAATCTTCCCATTGCCCAGATCGGCTATGAAATTGGTTTTTCCGATAATCACAATTTTTCCAGTGCATTCAAAAAAGTGACGGGCCAGAGCCCGTCAGCTTATCGCAATTCTTATGCAGAACGAATGTTATTTCACCAGTGAGGCTTATCAGGCCTCACTTTTTTCTTCCAGCTGGACCTGTCTCGCGTTCATGACATCCCGCAGATCTTTGAGATACAGAATGGTGGTGATGACACATACAAGAGGCAGCAGCATAGCGAAACTGCGGATAAAATATCCCAGGATCGAAGCCGCCTGTGTAATAGCCACATTCTGCCACGCCACCGTCAGCCGCCGGGTGTGGTACTCTCCTTCTTCTTCCTCTTCCCATCTGGCAAAAAGATCGGAAGGAATCTTGGTAAAGTAGATCAGTGCCCCGATCTCAATCAATTTCACACCCAGAACAAAAGCATAAGCGTGAGGGATCTGAGCCGTCAGTCCCAGACCGTCAGACACAAACCGCAGGATCATCAGGATCGCCATTGCCGTGACTCCTGCCCCATTCCGGCCAAAGACCGGATCTTCTTTTTTTAATTTATGATACGCTGCAGCCATAACAATATACCCGATAAATGGCGGGAAAAGCACAAGCTGGCTGTTTTCAAAAGGACTTATGCACAAAATAATGTTAGTGCTTAACATCATCAGCAGATATCCAACCCATAATTTTTTCATTTTCCTGTACCTCCCAAATTGGTTACTACATACTCGGATTTGCATCCTGTTTTAAATTCTATCTGTTGGCGGATCCACTCTTCCTGCAGGTTTTCGCCGATGACGATAAGAACACTCTGTCCCATGTCTATAGCCCGGATCTCTGTCTTTTTCTTTGTGGCATTTACTTCATACCACTGGTCCTTTTCCTTGTAAAAACCTTTTACCCGGAATACCCTGCCTGCCTCCCCGCTGTCAAACAGTCTGGGAAGTGCCTGCCGGATCTGTTCCGGAGAGGCCTTTGGCTCCAGAAGATATACACTGTCAAAGGCATCCTCTTTTTCAAACCACGGGATCTCCACATCCGCTGTGGCATATCCACTGTGCCGAATCTGTTCCCACTGGGTTTCATCCATGTTTTCCCAGTCTTCTGCCAGTGTTTTTTCTGCCAGTTTCTGCCTGCTTCCAAACTGCTCCATTAATTTCTGGAAGTAAGCCAGGGCCGACTGACTTTCCCTGGTCTGCTCCGGGGAAGTCTTGCTGAGGACCACGATACCAGCTCTGGCAAGCTGGGCCGCCAGAAGAGCTGACGCCTTCTCAGAAAGATTCTGCTCCGTCGTCACATCCGCTATGGCAATGACATTTCCGATCTCATACCAGCGGTTCAGAGGTTCTTCTTCCAGCACATCGAAAAATTCATCGGTATCAAAAATTCCCGATGGCTCCACCAGGATCCTGTCATACCCAAGCATGCCCATGGCAATGAGTTTGGTCTTAAACCGCCTTTTGTGGCAGTCATAATCGCAGCCGCCGCTGACCATCTCCACATCGCAGCCTGCGTCCTGCAGGTCCGAAAGAAGCATCCGGTCTACATTGACCGCGCCAAAATCATTTTCCAAAATACCCAGGTTTTCTCCCTTTTCCATGAGATAAGAACCATATTTTTTTATAAAAGTTGTTTTGCCGGATCCTAAAAATCCGGTGATCAGATCGATTTTTACCATATTCTGCCTCATACAAAAAAACTCCCCATTTGTCAACTCAAACCGGGAGTTTTGTTTTTTATTATGAAAGTTTGCCGCCCTTGGAGCCTTTTACACCAGACAAGGAAGACTGGTTCAAAATATTGGTGTCAAAGGTAAAGGTCAGGTTCTGCTCTTCGCGGACACGCTTCAGTGCCAGCTGGATCATGCGGTCCAGCAGTTCTTTGTAAGGAACACCTACCGGCTCCCAGAGATAAAATGCCAGGGAACCTGGGATTGTGTTGATCTCGTTAAAGTACAGATTGCCATTTTCCTCATCGATCATAAAGTCGATACGGGCTACGCCGTTACAGCCCAGTTTCTGGAAAGATTTTACTGCAATCTCTCTTACCTCTTCTCTTTTCTCCGGTGTCAGTTCTGCCGGAATCTTTCTTGATACACTGGCCATGCCCTTGGAACCGCCGTTTTTAGAGTTGTTGCTCAGGTATTTATCCTCGTAACTCAGAATATCCTTTGTATGAAGAGGCTCTTCACACTCGGATGCAATGGCGTCGTTCTCGTCACCTAAAACAGAACAGTTGATCTCACGGAGTTTCGTGATAGCATGCTCAACGATTACCTTGGATGCATAGGAAAAAGCATCATCAATGGATTTGGTCAGTTCCACCCGGTTCTTAGCCACGCTGATTCCTACACTGGAACCTAAGTTCAGAGGCTTTACGATGGCCGGATAACCGATCTCTTTTTCTACTGTATCTAACAATGTGTCCATCTCTGCATATTCGGATGTGGTAAAACATACACAATCCAGTACCGGGATTCCGTTATCTTTTAAAACTGCCTTAGACACATATTTATCCATTCCTACAGCGGATGCCGTTACATCACATCCTACAAACGGAATACCGATGGTTTTTAAATATCCCTGCAGGGCACCATCTTCTACATTGGTTCCATGTACGATTGGGAAAGCAATATCAATCTCGATCTCCGGTTTCTTACCAAAACGCTTCTGTGGATAAGGAACCAGGCTGACTTTGTTTTCCTCGTTTACCAGGATCACACGCTGGGATTTTGCCATCAACTCATCAATGTGCTTGTATGACTCAATCTTGCCTACATCTTCTCCGATAAACATCTGGTTATTTTTGTTGATATATACCGGAATCACCTCATACTTATCGGTATCCATGCTCATGATCGCCTGAATACCGGAAATAATCGATACTTCATGTTCTACGCTTTTACCGCCAAACATCATTGCCACTTTTGTCTTCATCTGCTTTACTCTCCTTTAATAATTGTCCGGAAGATCGTTTTCCAGCAAAATAAACTTATGACCTTCGTCTTTTATACTATATGCAAAAGACAATGCATCTTCAAGGGTGTCATATACATGACATTTTTCCTCTGAAAATCCAGAATCCAAAACACCTTTTTTAATCGGCTCCGTATGCTTTCTTCCTACTAACAATATATAATCACAGCAGGCCGCCGCATAGGTACCAAACTTATAATTGTACTGCTCTTCCTCCTTGCCAAGTTCCACCATTCCCGGAGTAATAAGGATCCGCACACCGTCAAACATAGCCAGTGTTTCTACTGCAGCCTTGGAGCCTACCGGGTTCGAGTTGTAAGCATCATCGATAATGGTTACCGCTCCCCGCTCGATCATCTGCAGTCGATGTGCCACCGGCTGGATCCGCCGAACCGGCACTCTCAGATCCCGCAGCGAAATTCCCATGGAATTGGCAACGGCGATGGCACCTACTACATTGATGACATTGTGCTCACCTACCAGTCTCATCTGAAAACGCTCGCTTGTTCCATCCGGTGCTGTCACGGTAAACTCAGTTCCCAGCTGGGACAACTGAATATCCGACGCCTGATAGCCTTCCCCCGTTGTCTGGGAACGATAGAAGATCTTGTTTGCGTAAGCATCACTGTTGCCTGTTACATACTCGTTATCTCCATTTAAGAATAACATACCATCTGCCGGCAGGGCATCTGCCAGTTCATATTTGGTATGAACGATATTGTCCATGTTAAAAAAAGTCTCCAGATGCTGTGGACCTATGGAAGTGATAACACCGTGGTGAGGATGAACAATATCGCAGATTTCCTTGATATCCCCCACATGTCTGGCTCCCATTTCACACACAAAGATCTCATGGGTGCTTTTTAAGGATCCACGGATGGTTTTTACAACACCCATCGGTGTATTATAACTTTCCGGTGTGATCAGTACATTAAAATGATCCTGCAGCAAAGTCTGCAGATAATATTTTACACTGGTTTTTCCATAACTTCCGGTAATACCAATGATCGTCAGACCCGGTACTTCTTTTAACATTCTCTTGGCGTCATTGATAAAATGATTGGTGATCATTTTTTCTGCCGGCCGGTTAATGAGGTTTACCAGCAGCAACGCTGTCATCTGCAGTGATATAAGTACTGCCGCCGTTCCCGGCACATAGTTCACACCGCAGAAAATCCATACAAGAGCAAGGATGATCCCATTCACGATCACATCCGTTGCCACCTGACGGCGCACTCTCATGGTATACACCAGTTTTTTCTTTGTATTGCTCTTTCGCAGGTACGCATAGTACTTGCAAAGGACCAGATTCCACAAAATCAGAAGGATCATGGTCACTCCATGAGGACAGATCAGAGCCACAATTCCAAGAATCCCATTAGGGATCAAAAGGGCCTGTTTTTTCCAGTTTTTGCGGATCCACCCCACATGTTCCATGTTTTTGTAGCCCATAAGCTGGAACATATGAAGATTGTATCTGGCAGTCAGAAGGGCTGCCGGGATGGCTGTCACCAGCGCAAGAATCATTGTTATCGTAAAAAACATATCGTTTCCTCTCTTATAATTATATCACGCGGAGTATCGTTTTTTCTATTGGTCTACGCCAAAATAAGACCGCATGATCCCGGCAAATACGCCCGGATTTTCCAAAAAGCAGAAATGACCGGTTCCCGGTATCACTGCCAGACCGGCACCCGGAATTTTTTCTTCCATCAAGTGTGCATCGGCAATGGGTGTGGCGGTGTCTAAGTCCCCCCAGATCAGAAGGGTATCCTGCTTGATGCGGGGCAGACATTCTGTCAGATCTTCATTCACTGCCTTTACCATACAAGCGCGCATCATCGGGGTAGAATTGCGGTAATCCGCAGATCCCTGCCGGTTCTTCCATTCATCCACCAGGTTGGGGCAGAGTTTGTAGACCAGTTTCATGTTTACGATCTTTTTGACCATCTTATACCGACGGATCTTGCGTTTTTGTTTTTTTGTCTTTTTCGGCAGGATCCCTGCACTATCCATCAGCACAATACGGCCAATCTTAAATGGGATCTCAGGTCTGCTGGCCAGCTTAATGATCACCCGGCCGCCGTAAGAATGTCCCATCAGCGTCACTTTTTTTATATCCAATGCATCCAGAAATTTAATAACAAAATCTGCATAATCATCCACCGCCCAAGGCTCTCTCGGCTCATCACTGCCGCCAAATCCCGGGAAGTCCAGCTGGATCACACGGCACTTGCTGTTGATACAGGCAGCCACCGAATCGTACATAGACAATTCAGTTCCCCACCCCTGTAGGATCAATACCGTCTCTTCTCCTTCACCGGTGATCTTGTAGCAAATATTGTAATCATCTATTTTTATGTTCATACTTTTCCCCTGCACTTTTCAATCTATGATATTCACACGATATTATACCACAGCCGTTGAAAGTTGTCATCCTTTCATTGAGGGAAGTTTGTGTCAAGTAATCGTTGGCACTTTTTCAGGTTCCGTGTTTCTGGGAAAAAGTTTACCAGCATGGGCACTTCCGTTACATAAGCACGCAGCGGTATGGGTGCCTATAATACAGGCACCT
>ERZ1027225.315-NODE-315-length-23872-cov-9.665029_pt1 | contig 23872 bp, 22 predicted proteins | sample MGYA00519479_ERZ1027225 | MGnify/ENA primary metagenome ERZ1027225 (study PRJEB26926, sample SAMN06164471) | human gut metagenome | biome: ENVO:00009003; feature: ENVO:2100002; material: ENVO:00002003 | host: Homo sapiens | place: USA | collected 2012 ... | reverse complement strand
GTTACTTCACAGATGCCATACCGAAAGGGAAAGAGTATGATTACAGCCTTCCGGCAGTGCAGGGAGTACAGTTCTGTTCCAAGCTGTTTGATTGTGAGCGGTACTCAAAAGCAAAAAATCACACTGCGGAGCAGAGAAAACAATTTCGTCTTGAAAAGGAGAAGCCGATACTGGAGGCATTCTGGAATTGGCTGGATCAACAGCGCCCAAACAAAGGAACCCGTTTGGCGAAAGCGGTAAACTATGCCCAAAATCGGAAAGACACCCTGATGACTTATCTGGAAGACGGTCATTGCAGTTTGTCCAATAATCTTAGCGAGAATGCAATCAGGCCATTCACTGTTGGCCGGAAGAACTGGCTGTTCAGTGCTAGTCCGAAAGGAGCTGCTTCCAGCGCTATTGTGTATACAATGGTTGAGATGGCAAAAGCGAATGATCTGAATATCTATAAATATCTGACATATCTCTTATCACAGCGGCCAGACGATGAAATGTCAGATGAACAGCTGGAACAGCTTGCTCCATGGAGCGAGACTGCGAAAGCGAACTGTCAAAACTAAAATAGAGTAAAACGCTTGCATCTATCATTTTGGTGCAAGCGTAATTTACGAGTAACGTAGCAATATTTTGCGCTTACATTATATGGTTAATTATTGACAAAAAAAGTGAGAGATTTATAGTAAAGATGTAATGAAAAAGCCATCTGATATTGGCGTATCAGACGGCTCATCATAGAAATGCAATCCAAATAATTTGAATAGCATGTAGCAAATCTATTCTAAATTATTTCGCGATTTTTGTAAAGTCTTTCTATGATATTTTCATTACAACAATGAATCTGCAGATTCTATAAAAATATCATAAGGAGGCTTTTAATATGAAAGCGATTAAGATCAAAATGAAACGTAACTGTGGTGATTCCAGAAATGTACAGGATATAGATTCTATCTATATAGATGCTGCGAATACATATTGGAAGAAATCAGAGGTTTACGATTATCTGCAAAAATTTCCCAAAACTATTACCGTAAATATTGCACCATATCCATATCTTATTCCAGCAATGAGCATACAGGGAGAGAAATATGTTCGATCTGCAGCTAATGGCACATCGAAAGATAATTTACTGATGTTACCACGTGAATAAAGACCGATACCTCATCTGTAAGGCAAATATAGAAAATCGAACGTTTTTTCGATATCTGCCTTGCACTAAGGTTATGAACTTGGTAAAATATAGTAAAAATACATAAAAATTAAAAATAGAATAATGGAAAAACAGCCATATGATACAAGGAGTACTGGATGAAAAATAAAAAAACAAGTATTCTGGAAACACAAGAATGTAAACTGGCTCATGTAGATTATGAAACAAAAAGATGTCAGTCTATGCAGGAGCATGCTGGAAATGTTGCGCGTTTTGCGAGGGATGCCTGTGAACTTCCAGAATTGAGAAGTATTGTTGAACTGGCAGGAATTCTTCATGATGCAGGAAAACTTGGCACAGCAAATCAGGATGATTTTAAGAATATTCTGGAACTGGGAGATAAGGTACATAAACATGGACTGGATCATTCTACCGCGGGTGGAAGAATTGCACTTGAATTGATGAAAGAGGAGCCTGTTTCAGAATTTATCAGTACATTAATTTATTTTCACCACGGTATGGAAGACTGCATTAATCTGGAAAATGGTCAAAGTCTACAGGAACGCCGGCTGAAAAAAGAAATTGAGTATAGACATATCAAAGAGGGATTTTTTCAGATTTATGACAGAACAATGTTGGAGAAAGCAGGAGAGAAGGCAGTTCAGTCATATCAGGAAATTCTCAAAAAGATAAACGGATTTGTTAAAAAGTATGATTCCTCTGGAAAAAAATATGGTAGCAGATATTTTTATCTGGGAATGTATCTGCGGACTGCATTATCTTTGCTGATTGATGGCGACTGGACTGATACAGCATGCTTTTTTCAGGATATTCCATTATCGAAAAGGATGTCACAGGAAGAAACACAGGAAATATGGGAGAAATGCATACAGAATTTTGAACAGTATCTGAGAAATGAAATCCAAAATAATCCGGATAATGGAAATCAACTGAATGTTTTCCGGCAGGAGATATCTGACTCCTGCCGGAGAGCTGCAGAAACAGATCAGAAATTATATCGTCTGACAGTACCAACGGGTGCAGGAAAAACGCTCAGCAGTCTTCGATTTGCGCTCTATCATGCGAAGAAAGAGCAGAAACATCGGATTATTTATATAGCGCCATTTAATTCTATCTTGGAGCAGAATGCAGAAGAAATTCGTAAAGCAACAGGAATACCTTCAGCTGTTTTAGAACATCATTGCAATGTCATCTGTGAAGAGGGAGAAGAGGAAAAATATAGAAATCTCACAGAAACTTGGGATTCACCAATTATTGTAACAACAGCCGTGCAGATTCTAAATACATTATTTTCTGACCAGAAGAACTGTATTCGAAGAATGCACAATTTATGCAACAGTATCATTATATTTGATGAGGTACAGGCATTCCCGGTTAAATGTACAGAACTTTTTAATCTGGCGGTGAATTTCCTTTCGCAGTTTTGTGGGACAACCGTAGTATTATGTTCTGCTACACAGCCGACATTAGCTTCTCTTGAAGAGAATAATATCTGTAAGTGTCTGGAAATGTCAGGAGAATCCGAAAAATATGCAAAAGCTTTCAAAAGAGTGGAAATTATTGATGAAACAAAAAATGAACGTTATCAAGGGGGAATGGAAACAGAGGATTTAAAAGAGTTTGTATTGGAAAAAACGGAAGAATATCGCAGTACATTGGTAATTTTAAATACTACAAAGTGTGCATTTGAGGTGTTTCAAAAACTAGAAGATTGTTGCACGGAAGAATATGAGATTTTTCATCTGAGTAATAATATGTGTCCGCAGCATAAATTGGATACATTGGCAGAGATAAGAAACGCATTAAGGAAAAGAGACAAAAAGATTATTTGTGTGAGCACACAGGTGGTAGAAGCCGGAGTGAATTTTTCTTTTGGATGCGTGATACGATCAAAAGCAGGACTTGATAATGTTATCCAGGCAGCAGGAAGATGTAATCGACATAAAGAACTTGGAAAAATGGGAGCAGTTTATATTGTCCAGGTGGCTCATGATGCAGAACATCTGGAACGTTTGCGGGAAATCAGAGATGCACAGGCTGCGCTACAGAAAATCTTGGACGATTTTAAGTATGATAATAAGAAGTTTAATTATTCATTAGATTCAGAAATAGCTATAAAATTTTATTATTCGGCTTATCGTTCGCAGTTAAGAAAGCTAGAAACCAAATTTCCAGTTGAAGTATGTGACGTAACGGTAACACTGACAGATTTACTAGGGAAAAATCAAATTGGGCAGAATCAATATTGCCGGAAACATAAAGAAAAAGTTCGTACAAAGCTGCCTCAGGCTTTTCAAACAGCAGGGAGTGAGTTCGAAGTGATTTCTGACACTTATAAATTAAGCGTTGTAGTGCCATATGGTATTGAACCAAAGTTGCTATTAAAAGAACTGTCGCAAGTGCGTACAGAGACAGAAAAGAAAAAGATACTGAGAAAATTACAAAGATATACCGTTGGTATTTCAGAGAGCAGGAGAAATAAACTCGGAAATACCGTATACGAAAACAGTGAGGGGATTCTGGTACTATGTGATGGCTATTATGATAAGAAAGTGGGGGTTGTGGATGACCCCAAAATGGATTTTTGTAACATATAGGGGGCAGAAGCTATGAAGAAATACAGAAATACAATAGAGTTTGAAGTATGTGGTCCATATGCATTATTTTCTGATCCAGTCATGAGAGTTGGCGGTGAGAAAACAAGTTATCATATTCCGACGTATGAAGCTTTGCGAGGAATTACAGAAAGCATTTACTGGAAGCCAACGATCATGTGGATCATAGATGCTGTACGTGTTATGAACTCTATTCAAACTGAGACAAAAGGAATTCGTCCGATTGCCTATAATGGTGGAAATGAACTGGCTTATTATACTTATCTGAAAGATGTACGTTATCAGGTGCGAGCGCATTTTGAGTTTAATCTTAACCATATAGAATTAAAGGATGACCGAAATGAACACAAACATCATAATATTGCAAAGCGTATGGTAGAAAGAGGAGGCCGTAGAGATATTTTTTTGGGGACAAGAGAATGTCAGGCATTTGTTGAGCCATGTGTATTTGGAGAAGGAGAAAGCCATTATGATGATATGCCAGGAGAGATAGACTATGGATTCATGTATCATGGAATCACATATGCAGATGAAGCTATTCTTCCAGAAGACAAGGGGAAAATGACAGTACGTTTCTGGAGACCGGTTATGAAAAAAGGGGGGATCATAGAATTTATAAGGCCGGAAGCGTGCATACAGAAACGCCATATCAGAGAGATGGAACGTAAAGTTTTTGGAAAAGATAATTTTACTGGTCTAAAAGAATTTACCGACGAGGAGGTGGGTGAGTGAGCTGGGTAAATGAGTTGATCGATCTGTATGAGATAAACAGTGACAAAATAGGTGTCATTGAATATCGAAGAGATATGCCATATGTGCTTTTGCCGCCGTTTCATACCACTGTGACTGCACAGATAACAGTAACTATTGACCAGGATGGGAATTTTATGAATGCAGAGCCGGTAGATTCCAATGATAAATTGACGATCATACCGGTTACAGAAAAATCTGGAAGTCGTACCGCAGGAAAGGAGCCACATCCTTTATGCGATAATCTGAGATACCTTGCGGGAGATTATACGAAATATTATGAAGATGATGGAATCTGTCATGAACTGTATATTTCTCAGTTGAAAGAATGGGTTGAGTCAGAGTATTGTCATGAGAAAGTAAGGGCAATTTATCTATATTTGAAAAAAAATACACTGATTTCCAATCTGATTGAGAAAAAAATTATAAAATTGAATGAGCAGAACCGGATTGATGATAAAGAAAATATTCAGGGGATTGTACAGACAAAAGCTTTTGTGCGTTTTATCATCCGTTTGCCAAATACAGATTTTTTTGAGGCTCCCCCGGACGAATGCTGGAAAGACAAGACCCTTCAAGACTGTTATATAAATTATGTGCGTTCTCAGGAAAAAGAGATAGGATTATGTTACCTTACCGGAAATACAGAGGCTATTTCTTATCTTCATTCCAAAAAGATCCGTAATGAGGGTGACGGGGCAAAGCTGATTTCCGCAAATGACAGTCAGAATTTTACTTATCGAGGACGTTTTGCAACCAAAGAAGATGCTTTTGCTGTAGGAAATGAAACCTCTCAGAAAATCCATAATGCATTGAAGTGGATCATTCGAAAACAGGGAACACTTTTTGATACGCTGGCAGTTGTTACATGGGAATCCCACCGCCTGAGTATGCCGAGATGGAATGTAGATACGGACACCATTGCGTCAGAATATAATGAGGATGATGACTGGGATGATGAAGAGTCTGGAGAAGAAAGTGGATGTGATGGAAGTGCAATCACTGCCGAAAAATTTTACAGTGCACTTCGAGGATATGGAAAAAAGGTAGATAATACATCTGAAATGATTCTACTCGGTTTTGATGCAGCTACTCCGGGAAGATTATCCATGGTTGAAGAGATGACTCTGGATTCAGCGAGATATCTGGAAAATATAAAAAAATGGCATGAAAGCTGTAGCTGGATTCATGAAAAATGGAAAGAGAAAGATAAGAAGAGAATACGGTTTTTAGGAATGGTTGGCGTAAAGGACATAGCAGATATTCTATTTGGTATAGAGAATAAAGGCAGTCTTATGATTGTAGATGCAAATGGAAAGAAATTATATGCGGAAGTTGCGAAAAGGCTGATTCCCTGCATCTGGAACGGAAATAAAATCCCATGTGATTATGTGGACAGAGCAGTATTAAAAGCTTCCATGCCATTGACCTATAAAGATTGGAAAAATTGGGAGAGAGTTTTAACATTGGCGTGTTCGTTGGTTAAAAAGGATAAAAGTGAAAGATACGAGGAGGAATGGAACGTGGCATTAGATAAAAAACAAAAAGACAGAAATTATCTGTATGGACGTTTACTGGCAGTAGCAGATCGAATTGAATATCGTACTTATGATGATGGAGATAAGGCAAGGGTTACAAATGCGAAAAGATATATGTGCACTTTTTCTCAGAGACCTTATGAGACATGGAAGGTGATCGAAGAAAGTATTCAGCCATATGTGAATAAGCTGGGAATTGCAGAGAGACGTTTTTATGAGAATCTGTTGAATGATATTTATGATTTGTTCGAAGTAGAAAGCTTTAGTGATAACAAGAAACTGGATGGTTTATATCTTCTTGGTTTTCATAGCCAGGCTTATGATCTGAAACAGAAAAAGGAAGATTCTAAAGAGAAGGAAAAGGAGGAATAAACGATGAGTGCATTGAGAGGAAAAATTGATTTTACTTTATTTATAAGTGCAGATAATGCAAATCCAAATGGAGATCCACTGAATGGAAATCGCCCAAGGATCAATCTGGATGGGTATGGTGAGATATCCGATGTGTGTATTAAAAGAAAGATAAGAAACCGTCTTCAGGATCTTGGGCAGAAAATTTTTGTGCAGTCAGATGATCGTTCAGATGATGGTTATACCAGTTTAAAAGATCGTGCAGATGGATGTGAAGAGCTGAAAGCACAGCTGGGAAATAAGAAAAATGCAAATCGTGATGCATGTGCAGCGATTGCGTGTAAAGAGTGGTTGGATGTCAGAGCTTTTGGACAGGTTTTTGCATTCAAGGGAATTCCTGTATCGTTTGGAGTAAGAGGTCCCGTTTCTATTCATCAGGCAATCAGCCTTTCTCCAATCGATATCATCAGTATGCAGATTACTAAGAGTGTGAACAGTGAATCTGGAAAAGAGAGTAAAGCTTCCGATACCATGGGTACTAAACATAGGGTAGGTTTTGCTGTATATAGAGTGATGGGAAGTGTAAATGTCCAGCTTGCTGAAAAAACAGGATTCAGTCAGGAAGATGCGGAATTACTAAAAGAGGCATTAAAAACCTTATTCGAAAACGATGCTTCTTCTGCCAGACCGGAAGGAAGTATGGAAGTTTGCAAAATGTACTGGTGGCAGCATGACGAGGAAACGCCGGCTGTTTCCAGTGGAAAAATTCAGAGAGGATTTGATATTAAACCTAAGGAGGAACATCCAAGAGAATTTACAGATTATGAGATTTCATGGCATGTAGATGGATGCAAAAAACCGGAGGAGTTTGATTTTGTATAAAGAAGAGGAATTTTTGCAGCTATCAGGAATACAACATTTTGCGTTTTGTCGACGGCAATGGGCTCTGGCATATATAGAAATGCAGTGGCAGGAAAATGTCAGAACAGTGGAAGGAAAAATTCTCCATGAAAATGCACATGATCCTGCAATAAAAGAAAAAAGAGGAGATCTTCTTATCGTCAGAGCAATGCCGGTTCATTCACGGGAAATGGGAGTGAGCGGCGAATGTGATGTGGTGGAATTTCATAAAGCGAAGGATGGGATTTCTATTGCGGGCAGAGAAGGAAGCTATTCCGTGATTCCAGTAGAATACAAAAGAGGAAAGCCCAAAACAGATGATTCTGATATACTGCAGGTAGCGGCCCAGGCATTATGTCTCGAGGAAATGCTATGCTGTGTCATTCCGTATGGATATATTTATTATGGTGAGACGCGGCGGCGCACAAAAGTGGAATTTACGGATGAGGTAAGAGAAAAAGTAACAAGCAGTTTTCGTGAAATGCATAAATATTATGAACAAAGATATACACCAAAAGTAAAAACCAGGAAAAAATGTAATGCATGTTCATTGAAAGATATATGCCTGCCAGTATTGAATAAGAAGAAAACGGTAGCTGGATATATAAACGGAGTAATTTTTGAAGAGGATAATGTATGAAAAGACTCTTAAATACCTTGTATGTTACATCTGGAAATAGATATTTATCATTAGATGGAGAAAATGTAGTGGTTTTGGAAGAACAAAAAGAAATAGGGCGTGTACCACTTCATAATCTTCAGGCAATCGTAACGTTTGGATATACCGGCGCAAGTCCCGCGTTAATGGGGACTTGCGCTCAAAGGAATATTGATCTGACTTTTATGTCTGGAAATGGGAGATTCCTGGCTAGAATTACTGGAGAAACAAAGGGAAATGTAACACTTCGTAAGCAACAGTATCGAATTAGTGAAGACAAAGAAAAAAGTGTACGGATTGCGAGAAATTTTATCTTAGGAAAAGTATATAATTCCAGATGGGTTTTGGAAAGAGCTGCGAGAGATTATGCACTACGGCTGGATGTTGAAAAGATCAAAAGGAAATCAGCTTTTCTTGCACAGAGCATTGTAAAGATAAGAGAATGTGAGAGCGCAGAGGAGTTATTAGGGATAGAGGGAGAAGCCGCGTCTGTATATTTTTCGGTGTTTGATGATTTGATTTTACAGCAGAAAACAGATTTTTACTTCCAGGGTAGAAATAAAAGACCACCGTTGGATAGCGTTAATGCTATGTTATCCTTTGCGTATTCGCTATTAGCAGGAATGTGTGGATCGGCGTTGGAAGCTGTTGGATTGGATTCATATGTGGGATTTTTCCATACAGATCGTCCGGGAAGAATATCGCTTGCATTAGACCTTATGGAAGAGTTTCGAAGTGTGATGGCAGATCGTTTTGTACTGACATTAATTAATAAGAAAATCATGAAACCAGAATATTTTATCAAAAAAGAAAATGGTGCTGTTATCATGAATGATGAGGGACGTAAAGTTTTCTTGTCTGCATGGCAGTCAAAGAAACAAGAGACAATTAAGCATCCATTTCTAGGAGAGAAAATAGAATGGGGAATGGCACCATATGTTCAAAGCTTGTTATTGGCGCGATTTTTGAGAGGAGATCTTGATGAATATCCACCATTTTTCTGGAAGTAGGTGATAAGATGTTGGTATTGATCACGTATGATGTAAATACACAGACTGCAGCAGGAAGAAAAAGATTAAGAAAAGTTGCCAAAGAATGCACAAATTATGGACAACGAGTTCAGAATTCAGTATTTGAGTGTCAAATGGACGCAACAAAGTGCAGGCAGGTAAAGGATATTCTTGAAAAAATCATTGATAAAGAAGTTGACAGTCTGCGGTTTTATTATTTAGGAAATAATTACAAAAATAAAGTAGAACATATAGGTGCACACCCTGGATTTGATGTTACAGAAACATTGATTCTGTAGTGCGAATGTAAAGCACACATAATTTCCCCGGGAGATTCGCACCAGGAAATGGAAGCTTTTTTAATGAAATATGCTTAGGCATAAGATAATTAAAGCAAAAAACAAAGATTTATTATGCGATTTGTTATGGAATCTATGGTTAATGTCCATAGATTTTGTGACAAATTGCTGTCTACCTCTGCGTGAGGTAGTGAGTTGAAATGCATTTCCTACAACGTCCGGCTGGCAGCTTTTAGGTCTACCTCTGCGTGAGGTAGTGAGTTGAAATATGAATACATATTTTCATCCGCAACCGGAACTGGTCTACCTCTGCGTGAGGTAGTGAGTTGAAATATCGTGTGTGTATGCGATGGGCCTGTATGCGTAGTCTACCTCTGCGTGAGGTAGTGAGTTGAAATATTCTTTACGATCCGCATAATGCGTCAGCTTTCGTCTACCTCTGCGTGAGGTAGTGAGTTGAAATACTTTTACTTTGTCGACGATTCCGCCGTACTCCGTCTACCTCTGCGTGAGGTAGTGAGTTGAAATACGTCTCGCGCAGACACTTCTCCTTCACTGCATCGTCTACCTCTGCGTGAGGTAGTGAGTTGAAATAAAAATATACAGGAGGATTAGAACATGAAGAAGGTCTACCTCTGCGTGAGGTAGTGAGTTAAAATATTATAACATATTTAATCTCTTCCTTCAATCTCCGTCTACCTCTGCGTGAGGTAGTGAGTTGAAATGGTAAGGGATAACGTGTTATCCATGACGTACACCCCGTCTACCTCTGCGTGAGGTAGTGAGTTGAAATATCACAGAGTTTCCAGGAAGCTTTATAACCCTTTGTCTACCTCTGCGTGAGGTAGTGAGTTGAAATACTTAAACGTAGACGCGGATCAGAAGCCGCAGAGCGGTCTACCTCTGCGTGAGGTAGTGAGTTGAAATGTATTTCAGCTAGCAGCAGGGAACGCCGGCGATGTCTACCTCTGCGTGAGGTAGTGAGTTGAAATAGTGTTAAAGATGTTCTGAAGGCTGCCGGTTTTAAGTCTACCTCTGCGTGAGGTAGTGAGTTGAAATTTCTTTTAGAGATTATGTTCGAAATGATGCAACGTCTACCTCTGCGTGAGGTAGTGAGTTGAAATATGGAATTGTGCAAAGAAAATGCCCCGGTGACACCGTCTACCTCTGCGTGAGGTAGTGAGTTGAAATCTGTTACTGTTTTCTTGTCAAACATAGTAACGCCAGTCTACCTCTGCGTGAGGTAGTGAGTTGAAATGACGATAATGCAGGACTTCCGGAGGAGAAGAAAGTCTACCTCTGCGTGAGGTAGTGAGTTGAAATAAAATTGCAGGAGGTACATATTTTCTTGGTCGTGTCTACCTCTGCGTGAGGTAGTGAGTTGAAAGTAACCGCCAAATAATTCTGCGGTCAGATATAAGATTACTCCAACTTTTTGAGAGTTGGAGTAATTTACTACAAGTTACCCTAAATTATTCACGGCAAAGCCGTGATCGTGGCTGAAAGCCACATAGTTACTGTATTTTAATTGCATATTGCTTTTCACTTGTTAAGTGAATGAAAAAAGAGCATCCATTTGTGGTAAAATTAAGGTGTTCAAAGTCTTAACAATCCCAAACAAAGGAGCCCTTTATGAGTATTGTAAACACCTTTTCACTTCAAAGCAATAGGCAAATTAAAATAAATTTTGATGGAGGCGACTTGTCCTTCGATGCAGGCTTACTCCTCATCAAAGAGTTCATAAGCAAACTTGGCATTGAACGGCTTTTAAACCGTTCATTTAAGACCAATGATTCTGCAGTGTTTCGATATCATACGGACAGGGATAACCTTCTCCAGATGATATATATGATCATGGCCGGTTACTTCGAAGATGATGCTTCGGATGAACTGACCAAGGATCCCGTTTTTAAAGCTGTACTTGAAAAATCCGCATTAGCATCTCAGCCAACAGTATCAAGATTCTTTAACCGCATGGATGAAGACACTTTAAAACAGTTCCAGGAAATCAGCCAGATACTTAGAAAAAGGATCTACAGCATCCAGATGCCTCAGGCAGTGATCCTGGATCTGGCTTCCACGCTCCTCGCAGCATACGGCAAACAGGAAGGCAGGGCATTTAACTTCCATTATCGGAGTAATGGCTACCATCCGCTCGTTTGTTATGACGGAATCACTGGTGATCTGATAAAAATCCAACTCCGTGATGGAGCAGCTTATTCCTGTACCGGTGTAACCGATTTCCTGCAGCCGATTCTCGACGAGTACCTGAATGATTATCCAACCATCCATCTCCTGCTTCGCGGCGATAGTGGTTTTGCAACTCCTGATCTCTATAAGCAGTGTGAGGAAAACGGAACAAGCTATGTTATCCGGCTGAAGGAAAACAAGATTCTCCGTGAACAAGCGTCGTTTCTTACAGAGGCACTTACCAGTCGGACTCAAAATAACAAGGTAGACTACGCTGTGGTTTACGGTGAATTCATGTACAAAGCTGGTCCATGGCCTTATGAAAGACGCGTTGTGTGCAAGGTTGAGAAGCCAGAAAGCCAAATGGTTTACATGTATACCTTTATTGTCACAAACATGGATTCCTCACCGGAATACCTTGTCAAATTTTACTGCAAAAGAGGTCTGATGGAAAACTTCATCAAAGAAAGCAAATCCGGTTTTGATTTTTCTGCGGTGAGCAGTCATAACAGAATTGTAAATGCAAACAGAGTCCAGGTACATGCTCTTGCCTATAACATATTTAATTGGTTTAGACGATTGGTATTATCAGCAAAAATGCGGAAACAACGCATTGATACCGTCCGTTTAAAACTGCTGAAGATTGCTACAAAAGTAGTTCACTCAGCAAGATATATCACATTTAAGCTGTGTAGCAGCTGCCCATATAAAGAAGAGTTTTATGACACCCTTTCTGCAATAGGTAAGCTGAATGTACAGTTGGAATAGCAACTGTCAACGAACCTTGACAGCCTGATAATTACTCCAAAACTCGTCATAGGGATTTTATGCTCTTTTTCTGACGAATTGAGAGAAGTTATGGCTGCATGGATCATTTTTCAATTCATGGTGCAAGTTTTAGGTTAGAAATTGCTCCATGAATAATTCGGGTTTAGTATGTATGAATTTGATTTGTAATAATATTATGAGGAAGATGAATCATATCAAAAAGGCGTCTCCATAAAACCGTGGAGGTGCCTTTTCTTTCGGGAAATATGGCAAACGGGTTTACAGAAAGTGTTTCTGTTTCCGGTATTCTGTTGGGGTTAACTTGTAGCGTTTTTTGAATAATCTGCAGAAATAGTTAACGTTATGAAATCCTGTCTCAGAAGAAATGAGACTGACTTTTTTCTCGGTTTTTGAAAGTAACTGACCGGCCTGTTTTAAACGGTAATTAATGAGATAGTTAACCGGCGTTATATGTAAATATTTCCGAAACAGATTCAAAGCGGTACTCTTACTGACCATTGCCTGTTTTGCAATGTCATCCAATGAGATACTCCGTGAGTAATTCAGGTGGATAAATTGCATCATGAGCTGTAAACGGGCTTGAGAAGCAGTGGAATACTCCTGGTGTTCTTTCGGGTATGAAATGTCGGTATTTTCAGATATCTCCAGCCAGAGATTCTGAAGGAGAGAACTGGTAAGGAGTTCTTTGGTTGAAACGGAATCCTGTGCAGAAATAATTTGCCGCATGACAGATAAAACCTTTGCCTGCCAGCATATTTCTTTATGAAATATGAGAAATGGCAGTGGGGAAGAAATAATCGGAAGAATATATTTCTGATAAATCAGGCTGTCGCGAGGGGCAATAAAAGAAGGCATAAATACGAAATTGGGAATGATGGCTTTTGATGGAGAATAAAGGCGATGGAGTACCTTTGTATTAATGAAGATCCCATTTCCTTCGGTTAAATTAAATCGGTCTTCTCCAATCCATAAAGTAACGGTTCCGGATTCAATAAAAATAAATTCCAATTCTGTATGCCAGTGCCATTCGATACAGTTGAAATCAAAAACTGACAGATCTTCATAATAAAACTGGAAAGGATAGCTATTGCTTCCGTGCAAAACTGCCTCCATCAGATCTTCATCTGTAATGATTTTCGTATAGGTTGTATTTATATTCATAGAAACTTCCTTCTTTGAAACATACTTTACGATATTATACAATAAATATCAGAAATAATTCAATGAAAACAATAGAATTATAATATATAATTCAATAAGAAATGAGGTGAAAGGGCATGATGTTCAAATGGTTACATAAAAGTAAAATAAGGATGGTGATTCCTGATATTTTATGAAAACAATGGTGAAGATAGAGAATTCTGTATCCGGAAAGAGTCTTTCTATATATGTAGACAGTACGAATAAAGTAAATGAATTAATGCTCGATCTGATAGAGGCAGGATTTACCGTTAACTATGAGCCTCGTTATATATCGGGAAATTATGAAGGATGCTTTCTGTGTGAGGATGGAAATGTGATTAAAATATGTTGTAGAAAACAAAAGGAGTGATGACTATGCCAAATTATCAGAAAACAAAAAGAGCCTGTTATATGGGATTTATTACACAGGCAATTGCAGCTAATTTTGCACCATTGTTATTTTTAAAATTTCATCATGATTATCAGATTACACTTGGAAAAATCGCATTGATTTCTACCTGCTTTTTCCTTACACAGTTGTTGGTAGACCTGTTTTGTGCAAAGTTTGTGGACAAAATAGGGTATCGTATCTGTATTGTTGTTTCTGAGGTATGTTCCGCAGCAGGATTGGTGGGTCTGGCTTTTATGCCGGATCTTTTGCCGGAACCGTTTGTCGGAATTATCCTGAGTGTGATTGTATATGCAGTCGGAAGTGGTCTGATTGAAGTGCTTTGCAGCCCGATCGTGGAGGCGTGTCCATTTGATAACAAAGAGGCAACGATGAGTCTGCTTCACTCTTTTTATTGTTGGGGAGCAGTGGGTACGATTGTGATCTCCACACTGTTTTTTGCAGTGTTTGGCATGGACAACTGGAAATGGCTGGCTGTCTTATGGGCACTTGTTCCGGCCATAAATATCTATAATTTTGCAACCTGCCCGATTGAGCATTTTGTAGATGAGGGGCAGGGGATGGGAATAAAGGAACTGTTTCGCAAATCTTTTTTCTGGCTTTCTATATGCTTAATGATCTGCTCCGGTGCATCAGAACTGGCTATGGCACAATGGGCATCTGCTTATGCAGAGGCTGCCCTGGGGCTGTCAAAGACAATTGGCGATCTGGCCGGTCCCTGCATGTTTGCTGTTACAATGGGAATCAGTCGTGTGATTTTCGGAAAATATGGTGCGAAAATGGACCTGATGAAATTTATGACCGGATCCGGAATTTTATGTGTGATATGCTACCTGCTGGCTTCTGTTTCGTCGAATCCGATAACAGGTTTGATTGGATGTATTATCTGTGGCTTTTCTGTTGGGATTATGTGGCCCGGCACAATCAGTATTTCATCAGAAAGATTTCCGGCAGGTGGAACGGCTATGTTTGCTTTGCTTGCTATGGCGGGGGATCTGGGTGGAAGCATAGGTCCGGGGATTGTTGGACGTGTTACACAAAGTGCTGGAGACAATATTCGTGCGGGTATGGGGGTTGGACTTTTGTTCCCGGTTACTTTATTAATCATGCTTTTTATTTTTGCAAGGCAAAAGGATCATAAATGAAATCTTTTTCCAAAAAGTGGGAAAAAGGCTGAGAATAGTCAACGGCGGATAATGATGTCCGCCGTAAATTTATTCCTGTTTATTTATTGAAGCCAAGATACCTTTGGCCAGTGCGATACTAATCTGTGGGTACAATTCCTGAATTTCCTGATATTTTTCTTCGATCAATTCCGGCTCATCTGCCCAGACATCCTCATAGATTTTTATAGCCTTTTTGAAATGGGTTTTAGCCTGTGAGATATTTGCTGTAATCAGGCGGCGTAATTGTTGATCTGCGGGATACTGTCATTGGTGTAAAGCAGCTTATACTGTTCCAGTAGCAAGATACCCTTTTCCATGTGTCCTTTTGCAAATTCTGTCTGACCGTTTATGCGATAAAGACCTCCAAGATTGGCATGAAGGTTGGAAACAAGGTGGGCATTACCGTCTGTGGTTTCTTTGATTTGCGCAAGTGCTTCTTTTTCCAGCTTGATGGCTTTTTCTGGTTTTGTTTCCATTGTTGCCTGGTAATCCAGCAACAGTGCACGGTCAGAAGAGGTGCCATGATTATTTCCTTTCAAAAGTTGTTTCAATTCCCGGATAATTTCTTTCATACCTTTCTGGTAGTGGTATTTCTCTATATATGGGAAGACATCCTCTAAAAATAGAAGGTATTTGGACATATCATCTTTATCAATCAGGTGAATGATATTTTCCACTGTCTGGAACATTTTTTGTAATAGTTGACTTCCGTGCCGTGCATCAAACATATTTTTTGAAGAGAATCCAATAAAGTGTGGCAGGTTGTGATGGAAGGTCTGGTTTCAGAAAGGGCGATTTCCTGAATCATTGGGTGCAGGGAAGTGGTATGCCGGGTGTTTGCCTGTATAAAACCTGTCTCAATCAGGTCATTGATGTCATTTAAAGTAGTTTGTCCAAGCCAGTCAGCAAAGATACGGGCGGAAATACCGGCAGGAGGCAGAAAACACAGATCACGCATAATATCCTGTTGTTCTTGTGAAATGGAATAAAGGGAGAACAGGGTGAGAATATGGTTATAGTAAGTTGCCTTGCTGCAGTCAGTCATCAGTGGCAGAAGATTTTGCTGTATTGTTTCAGCCAGTTTTTCCTGCTTACTTGGTTTGGCATAGTAAGTAGAGATTTTAGGGCTGATCTTCGCCTGTCCTGTCATCCACCGGCAGACAAGCCCATTATCAAAAGAAAAATCTTTGCTTTCCGGGCTGTCCATAAAATCCTCAAATATTTCATATAAAAATTCAGGCTGGCTCATCTGGTTACTTTCGCTGATATGATTTTTTAAACATGTCATTATAGAGCTAAAATCGCATCGATCCAATTGCAATCCCACCTTTCTGTTATGATTAAAACACCAATAACGGAGGTGTATGCAATGGAAACAAGAAAAGTTATTTTAGAACTGCGCACAAAAAGAGGCTTATCCCAGGACGAACTGGCTGAGAAGGTTATGGTCACGAGGCAGGCGGTATCTCGCTGGGAAAACGGTGAGACAGTTCCAAACACAGAAACTCTCAAACTTTTATCCAAGGAATTTGATGTTTCGATCAACACACTGCTTGGTGAGCCAAGAAAGCTTGTCTGCCAGTGCTGCGGAATGCCGCTTGAAGATGATTCGATCATAGGCCGTGACAGCGATGGCAGCCTGAATGAAGATTACTGCAAATGGTGTTACGCTGACGGTACCTATACCTACAGCGATATGGACGAACTGATCGATGTCTGTGTCAGAAATATGGTAAGCGAAAATTTCACAGAAGAACAGGCGCGCTCATACATGAAGGAACTGCTCCCGAACTGGTTCTCTATAAAAAAAGGTAAGCTGCCGTAAACAGCAGAAGAGCTACAAACTACCCAATTGTTCTACTGATAGCATAAGGTTATGAATAGAAAAAGTCTAAGTTATCACTTATGATAAAAAAATAACAATAATGATAAAAAAATAACAGATAAATTTCTGGTGAAAAAGCCTTGTTTCATAAAAAAAGCCATTCTTTTTGATAAAAATATACAATAATAGCTGGATAAAATGAATGATTTGTGCTACATTTATATAGACAGTAATTATAGAACCAAATTATCGAAATTTTATTGTTTTTTTCTTAACAGTGCAGAGGGGGAAAGAAAGGATAAAAAAGATAAGTATGCAGGTTCAAATATTTCATAAGGAAGGTGAGCAATTGGAAAACTATACTAAGTACAAGCTGAAAAGCAGTGATGAACTTACATCAGTGCTGAACGGCAGGGACAACCTGTTTGTGATTGCCTGCAACAAGTGTTTCAAAGAATTTGAAACCGTTGACGAACCAGATTGCGGAGAGTTCCTGGAATTTGCTGCGGAGCAGGGAAAAACCGTCACAGGCAGTGCAAAATTTGATTTCTTATGCAATAAGATGCACACAGAAAGAAAATTACAGGATCTGATTCCAGAAGGTACAGAGAATGTAGTAGTAATTTCCTGTGGTCTTGGTATTCAGACTGTTGCGGATCTGGCTGGCAAGCCGGTTATTGCCGCAAGCAATACCCTTAACTACAGAGGCCATCATGGCATGGCACTTACGAAGAAGAGCTGTGATGCATGTGCACAGTGTTATCTGAACGTTACCGGAGGCGTCTGTCCTATCGTCGACTGTTCTAAGAGTCTTGTAAATGGACAGTGCGGCGGAGCAAAGAACGGAAAATGCGAAGTGGATCCGAACAAGGACTGTGCATGGGAAAAGATCTACCAGAGACTGGCAAAACAGGGCCGTCTGGAAGAATTCCTCAATCAGCCGGTGCAGGTTCGTGATTTCTCCAAAGTTAATTTCAAGGTTATCAATGATTATGTCAAATCTATCAGAGATAACAGACTGAACGGATACTATGGCGGTGTTCATCCATCAGAACACAAGGAATTCAGTGAGCATATCGATCTGAAGAGATTCCCGGATCCGAAGACCGTTGTGATCTCCATGTCACAGCATCTGGGAGCTCCGGCTAACCCGATCGTTCAGGTAGGCGACACAGTGAAAGTCGGCCAGAAGATCGCTGAAGCAGCCGGATTTATCAGTGCGCCGGTACATTCCAGCGTAAGCGGAACTGTAGTAGCTGTTGAACCTCGTATGCATGGTACAAGAGGCAGTGAAGTGATGGCAGTTGTCATCGAATCAGACGGAAAGAATACTCTGCACGAATCCGTACAGCCTCATAAACCTTTAGATGAACTTACACCAGATGAGATCATTGAGATTGTAAAAGAAGCAGGAATCGTTGGTATGGGTGGAGCAGGTTTTCCGACCTGTGTCAAACTGAAACCAGCCAAACCAGTTGATACCATTCTCCTCAATGGATGCGAATGTGAGCCATATTTAACAGCAGACCACAAGGTTCTCCTTGAGTTTGCAGATGACATTATTTTTGGTCTGAAAGCAATCCTCAAGACAACAGGTGCCGGGAAGGGTATCATTGTCATCGAGGATAACAAGCAGGATGCCATCGAATTAATGCAGGAAAAAGTTGCCGACATCGGAAACATGGAAGTTTTTGTCGCAAGAACCAAATACCCACAGGGTGCTGAAAAAACTCTCATCAAGCGCGTTATGGGCAGAAAGGTTCCGAGCGGCGGTCTCCCGGCAGATGTTGGCGTTATCGTAGATAATATCAGTACCGTAAAGGCAATCTCTGATGCGATCCAGAAAGGTATGCCGCTGATCGAGCGTGTTACAACAATCACAGGCGAGAAGATCAAGAATCCTGGCAACTTTATCATCAAGATCGGTACAAGCGTAAGAGATCTGATCGATTATTGTGGTGGATTTACAGATGATGACGTACTGGTCAAGATGGGCGGACCAATGATGGGATTCCCTCTGAATACACTGGATGTACCAATGATGAAGGGATCCAACGGTATCATCGCTATTGATACAGATGAGACAAAAGAGCAGCCATGTATCAAATGTGGACGCTGCGTAGACGTATGTCCGATGGAACTTTCTCCTCTGTATTTCGTAAAATATGCCAAAGAAGAGAACTGGCAGGGCATGAAAGACATGAGCGTTATGGATTGTGTTGAATGTAGATGCTGTCAGTACATCTGTTCTTCCAAGATTCCGATCATTAACAGTATCAAAGCCGGAAAAAATGCAGTAAGGGGGATGAAGTGATATGTTGATTACCCAGTTAAAAGCAAAAGAAACGATCACATCACTGGCAGCCGGAAAAAAGGTTTTTATCATTAACTGCCACGGATGTAAAGAAGTTCGTTTTCCGGAAAAAGAAGCTGTTGAACTTCAGAAGGAACTTGCCGCTGAAGGAAATGTAACAGGGATCATGACAACTGATTATATCTGTAATCCGGAAAATATGGAATTACGTCTTAAGAAACATATGAGCAAGATCCAGGAAGCAGATCTGGTTCTGGTATTCTCCTGCGGTGTTGGTGTGCAGACCGTTGCGGAATATCTGGATGACAAGATGGTCTGTGCAGCCTGTGATACATACCCGGTACCTGGTTTCCAGGGTGTGACACCATTAGAGTACAAATGTGACCAGTGTGGTGAATGCTACCTGAATCTGACAGGTGGAATCTGCCCGATCACAGCATGTTCCAAGAGTCTTGTCAACGGCCAGTGCGGCGGTTCCAAGAACGGAAAATGCGAAGTAGACAGTGAGATGGAATGTGGATGGGAACGCATCTACAGACGCCTGAAAGAGATCGGACGCCTTGACGCACTGAAATGCCCGACACAGATTCATAATTTTGCGACAGATGATGAAGTAAAATAATCAGAAGCCTGATAAATTATAATTTATAATGATTGGAGCAATGTACAATGAAAATGAAAGAATTATTCGACCGTGGTGAATTTGTAGTTTCAGCAGAAGTAGGACCGCCGAAAGGAATCCATGTAGATGAACTGGTAGAGGAAGCCAAAACATATCTCAAAGGTGTTCATGCAGTTAACGTAACAGATAACCAGTCTTCTGTTATGCGTCTTGGCTCTCTTGCAATGTGTAAAGTACTTAAGGATGCAGGAATGGACCCGATCTTCCAGCTTGCATGTCGTGACAGAAACCGTATCGCTCTGGAGTCTGATCTCTTAAGTGCTGCAATGTTTGGTATTGAGAACATTCTCTGCCTGACAGGCGACCATACAAAGATGGGCGATCATCCGCAGGCAAAACCGGTATTCGACCTTGACTCTGTATCTCTTCTTCACACAGTGAAGCTCCTGGAGTCTGGTGTAGACCTTGGTGGAAATGAACTGGTTGGTGAGCCGCCGAAGTTCTCCAAGGGTGCAGTTGTATCTCCGTGTAGCGATTCCGTTGACGCACAGCTTGCCAAGATGGAAAGAAAAGTTGCAGCAGGTGCAGATTACTTCCAGACACAGGCTGTATTTGAGCCGGAGAAATTCATCAAATTCATGGAAAAAGCAAAACAGTTCGGCAAACCGGTACAGGTTGGTATCATCATTCCGAAGTCTGTTGGAATGGTAAGATTCATGAACAATAACGTTGCCGGCATTCATGTTCCGGATGAAATGATCGAAGAACTGAAAGCAGACAAAGAAAAGACAAAAGCAGGTATCACAGGTGTTGAGATCGCTGCACGTATCATCAAAGAGTGCAAGCCATACTGTCAGGGTGTACATATCATGGCACTTGGCTGGGAATCCAAGATCCCGGATCTGCTGAAACTGGCTGAGATCTAAAAATAAATCTATGATCTGAGTAATTACAAATTATTACAGACTATCATAAAAGCTATCTGAATTTCGGGTGCAGACTTTGCATCCGAAGCAGATAGCTTTTTTTATGAACAAAAATAATATGAAGAAAAACTTCAATATAATGCGAAAATATGCTATATTTTTAAGATAAGAGACAGAGAGATAAAGGAGAAATACAATGGGAATCGTAGTAATCGGAGATGTTTTCATTGATATCAAGGGATATTCCACATCCCCTTATATTCCGCAGGGAAGAAACGCCGGAACAATCGTGCAGATTCATGGAGGAGTAGGACGTAACGTTGTAGAAGATATTGCAAACGTAGAACTGGAGCCGACTTTTGTTGGAGCAGTTGACAATGATGCGATGGGTGAAGAAGTTATCCAGAAACTGAAAAGACATAAAGTGAATACCAAATATATGCGAAAAGCAAATAACGGCATGGGAACCTGGCTGGCAGTATTTAATCATGAAGGTGATGTGGTTGCATCCATTTCAAAGAGACCAGATCATCGAACGATTGAAAGAATTCTGGATGAACATGGCGATGAGATCTTTAAGGATGCAGACAGTATCGTAATAGAAATCGATCTGGAAAAAGAAATCGTCAAAAAAACCTTCGCCTATGCAGAGAAATACAACAAGAAAGTTTATGCGATCGTATCTAACATGAGCATTGCAATCGAGCGAAGAGATTTTATCCGAAGAACTGCATGCTTTGTCTGTAACCAGCAGGAAGCGGGTATTCTGTTTTCAGAGAACTATGAGAATGTGACACCGGAAGAGATGACGGATATCCTTGCAGATCGTATCCGTTCTGCAAAAATTCCGAAGATGGTTGTGACCATGGGCGGAGATGGTGCTGTTTATGCAGATCAGGAGGGAGATAAGGGCGTTTATCCGGCGCTCAAAGTAGATGTTGTGGATACAACCGGAGCCGGAGATTCCTTCTTTGCAGGTGTCTGCATGGGACTTACTTACGGCAAGACATTACGCGAAGCCTGTGGAATCGGCACCAGACTTGCATCAACCGTCATTTGTACATCAGAAAATATCTGTCCTAGATTTATGCCAGAAGAATTCGGACTTGAGAGGTAAGAGAAAATGAACAAAGAAAGTATTATTATTGGAATCGCCGGAGGTTCCGGATCAGGAAAATCTACTTTTACAAACAGGATCAAAGAACGTTTTGGTGACAAAGTTGTGGTCATTTATCACGACAATTATTACCGCAGACAGGATGGAATCCCATTCGAGAAACGTGTCAAAGTAAACTATGATCATCCGGATTCACTGGAAACAGATCTTCTGGTGGAGCATCTGAAACAGTTAAAAGCCGGGAAATCAATCGAGTGTCCAGTTTACGACTACAGCCAGCATAATCGTTCAGATAAGGTGATCACGATCGAGCCAAGACCGGTCATCCTTGTAGAAGGAATCCTGCTTCTTGCAGATCCGAGGATCCGTGATCTTCTCGACATCAAAGTATATGTGGAAGCTGATGCAGATGAGAGAATCCTGCGCCGTATCTCCAGAGATGTTGAGGAACGTGGAAGAGATCTGAACGGAATCATCGAACAGTATCTGACGACTGTAAAACCGATGCATTATCTGTATGTGGAGCCGACAAGAGCAAAGGCTGACATCGTGATCAACAGTGGAAAAAATAATATCGCATTTGATCTGTTTGCATCAAAGATCGAACAGCTTCTGAGAGACAGGCAAAGTTAAATCATGGAAAGTGATAAGGTGAACGAAGAAAATAATAAAGAAGTAGTTCTTGCAGAGTACAGCGATAAAACATTGCATAAACTGATCAAATCCGGCATGTGGAAAATGTACTGCAGCCGTGATTTTCAGATTGTCAGTGTGGAATGGAGCGATGAACTGAGACGGATGGTAGGATACCAGAATGAAGAAGATTTTCCGAATAGTGAGCGTGTTTTTTCGAAAGAGTTCATCCGGATGACTGGGAAAGAATGATGCAATTATATAGAAAAGCTCTTCGTGATACCAGCGGAAAAATCATCTACGATACAGAATTTCGTATACGCACAAAAAGCGGCGAGTACCGCTGGTTCCGTTCAACAGGGCGCATGACACGCAAAAAGTGGGGAAGAGCAGGTGTCTTCTATGGAATGCTCATGGACATAGATGAGAAAAAGAAGACCGATGCCAAGCTGTTATGGCGTGATACCCTGGCGGATGTTATGACGCAGAACCTTGACAGCGTATATATCATACTGGATAAACGCAACCGTGATTCTCTGTATGTAAGTCCAAGTATCGAAAAGATTTTTGGAATCAGGAAAGACATTCCGCATCCGCTTCTTGCTGTACAGGATCTGGAACAGCCGGAATCGGACGATTTTTCGATCGAAGAGGTTAAGAACCTTCCGGAAGGTCAGTAGCAGATCAAGGATTCCTGGATCATACCAGTAGGAGAAACGAAGGCAAAAATGTTCCAGAAAACACTTTATCATGTTGTGCGTGGCAGAGAAGACCTTCTGATCTTTGAGTTCGCAGATCATACACATGAGCAGGAAATTCGTAAAAATATTGAGGACGCACTGGAAATCGCGAAGAGTGCCAACGCCGCCAAGAGCAGTTCCCTGTCGAATATGAGCCATGACATCCGGACTCCGATGAATGTGATCGTGGGGCTTTCGAACCTGATGGAGCATGAACTGGATAATCCGCAAAAAATGCGGGAGTATATCCAGAAGATCCAGACTTCCAGTAACCACCTTCTGGGCCTTATCAATGATGTGCTTGATATGAGCAAGATAGAGAGCGGCGAAAACAGGATGAACATTGAGACGTTTGATCTTACCGAACAGATCAGAGAAATTGACATGCTTATCTATGCCAAATATCGTTTTGTGATCACAGATAATGGAATTGGAATGAAAAAAGAGTATCTGGAGCATATCTTTGAACCATTCAGCCGTCAGGAAAATTCCGTCACAAACTGTGTACAGGGAACGGGACTTAGAATGGCAATCACCAAAAATATCGTCGATATGATGAGCGGCATTATCCAGGTAGAGAGCGAAGAAGGAATAGGAAGTACCTTCGAGGTTATTTTTGAAGACTGCGCGCCGCATTCTCGTTACTTCTAGTGATGAGTTAGGCGCGCAA
>ERZ1027225.306-NODE-306-length-24685-cov-9.699594_pt1 | contig 24685 bp, 19 predicted proteins | sample MGYA00519479_ERZ1027225 | MGnify/ENA primary metagenome ERZ1027225 (study PRJEB26926, sample SAMN06164471) | human gut metagenome | biome: ENVO:00009003; feature: ENVO:2100002; material: ENVO:00002003 | host: Homo sapiens | place: USA | collected 2012 ... | reverse complement strand
GTGTATAAGAGACAGGTATAATACATATGTAACTAAGCAGTTGTTTTTTGCGGAGGGATTAGTAATGAATGATGAGAGAATGCCAATTAACATTTATAAACTTGATGCTGGTTATAATGATAAGGGAATGAATAGTAATGAACTTATTAAAGATTATAAACGGAATATACATAAATGGTATTTTATAGCTGCTGTCGACATTGTGTTTGCCTTGATTATAGCATTTGTTAATTTTAAAGTTCCTGACACGGTAATGATGAGCCTGATTATTTATATTGTAGTATTGGCACTGCTTATAGTAAGTATTGTCAGGATTCATGGATATCGTTTACAGTGTAGAAGTATACAAGGGGGATTTAACAGATGAAAAAATATAAGCTGAGTACGAGGATAAGTGTCTATATAGCTGTGATTTTATCGCTGGCTATGAGTGGGTTGACCATAAGAAGCCTGATTGTTAAAAGAAATGTTCATTCAGTAAGTGTTACATTATATGGAATTGTATTTGTGTTATTACTGGTTGTGTCAGCAGTTTCATTGATTGTGTACATATACAAGAGTAAGATTGGAATATATGTAAGTATTGCCTGTCTGGTTATTATATTTGCATATGGAATTATAATGAAAGATTCACCATTACAACTAATAATTATATTTCTGCCAGTTATTTACGCTATGTTTTCAACTAGAGAGTGATTGAAAAAATTTAACTTTCTTCGATTGGACTTCCAGCGGTTCTTAATAAGGAAGGGGCAAAAGTGAGGGTCAAAGCTCAAATTGATTTTATAAAATATCATTATGAAACAGAATGTACAGTCAGGTGGAATGAAAACCTATCAGAGACTAAAATTAAAAATGCTAGTATTACGGCGGTGTAAGCATTTGTTGCGGATGGTTGATATATTAGAGTTAAAATGATACTTGCGGATTTAGAAGTCGACACATTTAATAACATTGGCATTGAGATGGAATAATATTCTTTCTTCAATAAAGTAATGAGCAGTTCTGGAAATGTGTGGGCAGTCAATCGCATACAACACATATGCAACACTGCCATACACAAATCCCCTATTTATGGGCTTTTCAGGATATCAAAACGTTAATAAAGAGATAATCTTTACAATCCAAAGCGTCTTATGGCGTTTACCAGAAAAGTATATTACACCTCGGAATTTCGGTTCTGGGGTGTTTTTTTAGTTTGTGAATTATGGTATTATTATAATATAATGATTTTTTAAAAGGTAAAGCGAGAAATATGAGATTTGATAAGAGAACGTTTTAATAACGTATTATATCATACAGTACAGGAGAGCCATATATGATAAAAATAGCATTTTTCGATATAGATGGAACATTGTTGAAAATGGGATGTAAAGAACCGACAGATAAAACAGTTAAAGCGTTAAATTCTCTTCGCCAGAATGGAATATTGCTTTGTATGGCAACTGGCAGAGGCTATCTTTCAATTCCTAAATTCAAAGATATTACATTTGATGTGCTGCTCACATTTAATGGTTCGTATGTAATGGCTGGAGAAAAGATTATTTTCAGGAACCCCTTGAATAATAATGATAAACATCAGATAATTCAAAATCTTAATAAAATGAACAGAGCAGCTGCAATCAGTAATGAGCATTTTATTGTTACGAATGGCACAGATGAGCATCTGGAAGAGTACTTTAAATTTGGAAATGAAACATTGACAATTGCAGATAATTTTGATGAGTTATGTAAAGAAGATATTTACCAGATTATGTGTGCGTGCAGAAAAGAAGAATACGCCCAGATACTGCAAGGAACTGAAAATACCCAGATAACTGCATGGTGGGATAAAGCAGCAGATATAATTCCATTGAATTGTGGTAAGGGAAATGCTGTAAATGCAGTGCTTAATTATTATGGATTATCGAAAGATGAGGCGATTGCTTTTGGTGATGGTAGAAATGATATTGAAATGTTAGAAGCTGTTGGTACAGGAGTAGCCATGGGGAATGCCATTGATGAAGTCAAAGCAAGAGCAGATGTCATATGTAAATCCGTTGAAGAAGACGGAGTGTATCATTACTGTCTGGAGAAAAAACTCATTCAATGTTGATGGACTTATTATACAGCAGGGTTGCAGAGTGTTATATACTCTGCAACCCTGTTAGTCATTTATAGTCTTAATTTTACCACCACTTCTCACGGTAAGAATATTCACCGCGGTAATTAGAAGCATTATAATCAGGATACTTGAAAGGTGCATATACATCATCCTTAGGTGCATCATCCTGTGTATATATGTACATAGAATCATAATCCCATGTGACAATTTCATCACGGGCATCGCCGTAGAGGTTTACAGCTTCAGCACACATGGTAGGATGACCATCATCAGGGAATTTAACGACCTGGATACCATTGCCATCAATCATTCCACCGCGTTCTATATCAGCATTAAGAAGGATGAAGTCCTGACCGTCACCAGTCCAGTTTACAGGAGTTAAGAGATTGCCATTAAGCTCGTTCTCCATTTCCCATAACTGATTACCCTCGCTGTCATAGAAATATATAATTCCCTGGTGTCCCCAGAAATTAACAACAACCATTTCATAGCCCGGGCGGTTAGGAAGATAATTAGCAAGACTTACACGCTGTGCATGACCTATGCCGTCCTTCTTAAGAAGCTTTCCGTTAAAATCAGATATCAGGAAGCCTTCCTTTCCTGCAACACAGGCAAAGAATTTAGTACCTTTGTGTGGTCCTGACTCAAATCTGCCTGGAACAATCTCATCAATATGGTCTTCATTAACAGGCATAGTCCACATTTTATTACCGTGGCAGTCAAGCATGTTATAACCAACTAAAAGTTCATCATGTCCATCTCCGTTAATATCAATTGCAAAAGGAAAATGTCCGGTATTCTTATCACTCTGGAAATGCCACATAACCTCAAGGTCATCGTTAAGTGCATATACTCTGCAATAACGGTCCTTAATGAGAATATCGCGTGGCTTGTCAAGACCACGGAAATTACATATACGCATACCATCAGGATTAATTCTGTCAAATGCGTAGATTTTATCAGGAACACCGATAATAGTTCCGTCCTCTTCTGGTGTAGAGAAAGGTGTTTTGGCACGTTTCTTCACTTCACCTGTTCTGCCATCAAGAATCAGCACTTCAAAATTCTTGGCTGTAATAACCTCATCAAAGCCATCACCGTCAATATCATATATCTGCATAGGCATGTCAGCTGATATAGTTCCAATGTCGTGATTATCAGTAGGTTCACCATGCTGCCATAATATATTGCCATCAAGGTCAAATGCGGTGAGACAGCTGATTGTTCCATAAGCATCACGGTTTACTCTTTTCTGGCACTGAGCCATAACCATCTGATACTCGCCATTGCCAAGAAGATGACCGAAACGAAGCTGTCTTCCGGTGCCGCAGCCTTTGAGGTCAATTTTCTTAAGAAGCTTCATCTTAGGATAATGTGCCTGAGCATTTTCACATTCAGCTTTATAAGCATTTCTTGCAGCATCAATAGAAGCAGCAGTACTTTCAGAAGTAGTAACATTTACAAAACCGAACTGTGTTGGGATAGTTGCAGTAATGGCAACCTTGCCACCCTGCCTTGCATATTCAGTGTCAAGGTCAAAATAAACCTTATCATCAACACTGCATATAACATGGCTGCCTTTAATCTCAGCCTTAAGTACATAAGTATCATCACAGTTGTAATCAAAAGGTACAGCATCAAGTACAGTAACATCTTCCTTGTGACGGTATTCAACTCTCAGTTCATGCTCTTCAAAAACAAGGACAAGAAGATTAGCAGAGTTCTGACAACAAAAACCAATGCCGGCATTGCCCCATTTGGTAGTAAACATACGCACACTTGCAGTTATAGTATAATCACGCCAGAATCTGTCACCGCTTGTGAGCATAGGAAATGTGCGGTGTGGCTTGTCATTGCGGATACGCATCTGCTCCATGAAATGTTTTCCATTATATTCAGAAATAATCCATGAAGCCCCCTGACCGTTATAAACATGGTTGCATACCGGATCATACCATTTACCATAATATCCAGGATAATGGATAAAATGATACTCACCCATTGCCGAATGATTCTTATCATAAGGAAATTCACCAATAGGAAAATCAGAGAAATCTTCATTAAGTAAAATAAAATCTGCCATAATAACCTCCGTTCTAAAATAAAAATATAATTAATGGTTCTTTCTGTAGCTTCCGGGCGCTTCGCCCATGATTTTTTTAAATGTACCGCCCATAGTATTACTGTCAGCGAAACCACATTTGTCAGCAATCTCAGTAATAGAGAGGCTGGTGTTGACTAAAAGGTCTGCTGCTGCGTGTGTTCTTACATTAATAAGATACTCTCTGAACCTAAAGCCTGTAAAAGCCTTGAATTTCTTGGAAAGGCTTGACTCACTCATATTAAAGAGTTCGGCAGTAGCAGCCATAGTTACGTCATTATGATAATTCTCGATAATATATTCAATAACCTTCTGGATAAGTTCATTACCTGTATCCATTTTCGTAATTACATTATCTTCGTACATCTGACAGCGCAGAATAAAAAGTATAAGTTCATGAAAATAAGAATGTACGAAAGATAAAGACAGACTATCGACACCATTGTGTTCATAAGAAATCTTCTGGATAACTGATGTTATATAATCAAGTCGTCTTTCTGGTATATGGATAACAGGATGTTTATGAAAAATGCTTTCTATATCCAGAGATGAATCCGCAGCAATAAAGTCTAATTCTTCAGTATCAAAATATAATAAATATCTTGAGTGGTCACTTCCTGCAAGGTAAGTGGTCATGTGTGCTGTATACGGTGGGATAAGAGCAAGTCCGCCCGGATTTAACATATATATTTCATCACCTACATAAAGGGTGCAGGAACCAGAATATATAAACATCAGCTCCCATCTGTTATGTTCATGAAAATGTTTCATCTTATAAGATGGTGGCACAGTAGCAATATCCGTGTGGAAATTGTCATTAATAAAATGGTACATTGCCGCCTCCTTGGTATATAAATAATATCTTACGAAGCAAAATCATATACTGATTATAGGTCGTTTATAGAGAAACTGTTACTGATTTTTTACATATTTTTTTGATTTTGAAAGATTTCGTGCTGTTTTTTTGTATCTATAAAAAAACAATGTGAATATAATAAAAGCATCTTAAGAAGCAGAAACAATTTAATATTAAGGAGGAATAATATGATACGAAGAAATAAAATTATTGCTTCTGTTGCCGTAAGTGTCATGACAGGCGTTCTTGTTGCAGGCAACTTAGCTCCATTACAGGGATACTATGCATTTGCACAGGAAACAGGAGTAAAAGCTGGAAGGTATTCAGCAGTAAAAGACATCAACAAAACATTAGAAGGTTACACACCAATGGACAGTTCTGATCCGGTTGAATTCGGTGGAACTTACATTAAGTATCAGGGTGAGACAATCCAGTTGTCGGAGACAGCCATATATCTTGATGGCTCATTATCAGACGAGCTTGCTGCCCAGTACCCATATGTATATAACGATATTACTAAGGCATTGTCAGCAGACGCATTAAAGAATGGAACAGCAGACAAACCAATGACAGTATATGTTGCACCATATGTGTATTGGATTGATGATCCGGCAGCAACAGATACAGTACAGAAGACCGAGGGATATTCAGTACCTTATGGAATGGTTGTTAATTCAGAATACCTTACTATCAAAGGTCTTACAGGAAATCCTGATAATGTTGTATTAGCAGGAAACAGAGGACAGTCACATGCCTCTAATGGTAACTACACAATGTTCAGATTCAACTGCAGTGGCGCGCTTACAGTTAAGAATATAACAATAGGTAACTATTGCAGCGTTGACCTTGATTATCCGCTTATGAGTGAGCTTAATCAGGCAAAGAGAACAGAGACAATCACACAGGCACAGCTTGCTGATGTTTCTGGAGACAAGATGTTTGCAGATAACTGTAACTTCATAAGCAGACTTAATCTTGACCCAATAAATGGAGCATCAAGAAGTCTTTATAACAACTGTCATTTTGAAAGTACAGATGATGCCCTTAATGCAAATGCTGTATATGTAGGATGCGATTTTGATTTCTACGGAAACAGACCATTATATTCATCATATGGTACAGGTTCAACATTTTTAGGTTGTACATTTAATTGTAAGATATTAAATGTTGAAGCTGAACCTACACAGTTCTTTACTAAGGAAGGCGGCACAATTACCGCAGTAGACTGTGTATATAACAGTAATTTAAGTGTACCTATATCAATTGGATGGACTAAAACACCATCAACTTCATTAAAGTGTTATCAGAGCAACATAATTCATAATGGACAGAGCATCACAATCGGTGGTGAGGGTGCTAAAGAAACCGTTGATATGACAGGCAAGTCAGTACTTGATGCCTACAAGGTTGTGTTAGGTGGTAAGACATATTACAACACATACAATCTTTTAAAGGGCAGTGACGACTGGGATCCATTAGGAGTTAAGGATGTAATTAAAGCAGCCGGACAGGACACAGTTGCAACACAGCTTTCAATAACATCAGATGTCACAGAGATTGAATCTGGAAAGGAAACAGCTTCAATAGGAGGAACAGTTAACTATTTCTATGGAACTAATGATACAACACAGAAGGTAACATACAGCGTATCAGACGAAGATAAGGCATATGTGAAGTTAACAGATAATGGTGACGGAACATGCAAAGTAGAAGGTACTAATAATGATGATGCAGCTAGGAAGGTCATTATAAATGCATCTACAGAGTCAGGTCTTGAAGCAGCAGTTGGAATTACTGTAAAGCCAAGCAAGATTGAAGCACCAGCATTTACAAAGGCACCAGTTATTACTAATGACGGACAGGGCAGTCTTAAAGTAGATTACTCACTTGATTTAGGAAGCAGAGAAGACATGTCTGCAATCTCATGGTACAGATGTACAGATGCAGAGGGCAGCAATCCTATACTTGTAGCAGTAACAAGAAATGATTCACCAGAGTATACATATAAGTTAACAGCAGGTGATGTAGGATATTACATCATGGCTAAGGTAGAATCTAAGAACATCAGAAGTGATTATGGAACACCGGTAAATACAGTATATGACAAGGCAATAGGAGTGAAAGATGTAAGAAGCAAGAACTTTGCTACAGATTTTTCTAACTTCCCTAATGTAAAGCAGTCAGAAATCAAAGCTGGCTTCTGGACTGTAGATTATAACCGTCCGGCAGATACAGAAAGTTTTGGAAGCTGGCAGGGAGCTGATACAGAAGAACCTTGGAAATATGGAACAACAGGTAACGGCTGTGTAGGCACTGGATTATATGAGGGTACACAGGGCGCAAGACTTATGTATACACCAGTTGAAGGAACATATGGTGACATGTCACTTAAGCTTGTAGTTGACCCAGCCAAGACAGCAGGTCAGGGATTTGGTAGTGCAGGACAGTATATGGATGTACTTCTTAAGTTCGATACATCAACACTTACAGGATACGGATTAAGAATAATAAGAACAGGGGATTCATCTAATGCCGTAACATTTGTACTTGTAAAATACGACAACGGAACAGTAACAGAGATTTCTGATGAAGTTATCGCAAGCTGCTATGCAACAGGCTGTACAATCAGCTTAAAGGCTGAAGGCAATAAGCTCACAGCTCATGTTGAGACACCAACAGAACAGCTTGCAGACCAGGCAGCTAAGGGATATCCACATGTGGTTGACCTTACAGCAGAGATTGAAGCTAACAGCTTTGGTGGAGTTGCAATCCAGCATACAGGAACACTTGGCGCACGCGGATGGCAGAATACAACAATGCTTCATAACTTAAATGTTACATGGGAAGGTGAGAATAACCAGAACCCAGAATATGTTGAAGGAAATCCATCAGAAAACGAGAATCCTGCCGAGACACCAGATGATTCAACAGGAACATCAACAGGAGCAGACACAACAGTCAAGACAGGCGATGTGAGTCATACAGGAATGTATGCAGCATTAATGGCAGCAGGACTTAGTGGCTTACTTGGAATGGCAGCAGTATACATGAGAAGAAGAAAAGATATCTAATTTCATAAGAATTTTCTTTACAGGAGCACCCGCAATTATATTGCGGGTGTTTTTGCGTGGTGAATGTGTGACCGTATGTGATTGACATTTTGATTACTATGCTATAAAGTTTTATGGAACTAACCAGTATAAGATGGAGGATAAAACTTAAAAGCATGAAATATAATATCAGAAAATATATATTGGCAGGAATTACAGCAATTCTTGCAGCGGCTGTTTTGACGGCATGTGGTGGCAGCAAGCCAGAGAAGGACGATACAGTCCAGAGTACACAGGAAATATTTGCAATGGATACATATATGTCGCTTACTGCATATGGCAGCAATTCAGAGGAAGCAGTAAGTAAAGCAGTTCAGGAGATTAACCGGCTTGATGCAATGTTTTCGGTAGGAAATGAGGACAGTGATGTTACTAAGATAAATGAAAATGGAAGCGGTGAAGTATCGGAAGAAACTGCATTTATAATGAACAGGGCAATGCAGGTGTCAGAAAAGACCAATGGGGCTTTCGATATTACGATATATCCTCTTATGGAGCTGTGGGGATTTACGACGAAGAATTACAGAGTGCCTGAAAGCAATGAGATTACAGAGGCACTTAAGGGAGTTTCTTATACAAATGTATCAGTAAACGGGCAGCAGGTGGCACTGACAGGTGGTTCCAGCATTGACCTTGGTGGTATAGCCAAAGGCTACACATCTTCGCGGGTTATCCAGATTATGAAGGATTGCGGCATTGAGCATGGGATTGTCAATCTTGGGGGCAATGTGCAGGTGCTTGGAACTAAGACTGATGGCTCGGACTGGAGGGTTGCCATACAGAATCCTGACAGTGAAAGCAGTTATCTTGGTGTATTAAGCACTGCTGATAAGGCAGTTATAACATCAGGTGGATATGAGAGATATTTTGAGCAGGACGGACATGTATACCATCATATTATAGATCCGCAGACAGGTTATCCATCAGAGAGCGACCTGACTTCTGTTACAATTGTGTGTTCAGATGGAACTACAGCAGATGCATTGTCAACGGCGCTTTTTGTAATGGGGCTTGATGGTGCGAAAGAGTTGTATAGAAGTGGCTCGCTTGATTTTGAGATGATACTTTATGATGGAATCAAAGTATATGTGTCAGAGGGAATAGCTGACAGTTTTTCAACAAATATGAACACGGAAATAATTACCAGACAGCCTTAATGAGAATTATTATTAACAGTCTGTATTGACAAATGCAGGGACTAAAATATATTCTATAGAACGGTTAGAAAAAACTAATTAAAGATAGATGGAATTACTTTTGTTTATGAAAACTAACCGCTGATATAAAGACTAGAAGGAGCAGACATGTTATTAATAATATCACTTATAATCGTATCTTTATTCATATATTTTCTTAAAGGTTCACTAAAAAAACACGCGGGTATCTACTATATAGGTGTGGCAGTAATCTCTATTGCAGTATTCCTGCTTGAGTTTCTGTCAATGCCTTTGTTTGTAAAGAACAATATATTAGGAATATTTGCAAAAGGCTCTCTTGGAACGGCAATGTTTGTTGTGGTAATGTACACTGGCGCATTACCTAAGGGCAACAAGCTGATTGCACCACTTATGAAGATAAGAGGCGAATTGTCAATTACAGCGGCAATACTCGTCCTGTGTCATAATTTCACATACGGAATGACATATTTCAGAATGTTATTTACTAAGACAAGCCTGTTATCAGCCACACAGCTTGCAGCTGCGGTAATAAGTCTTGTGCTTATAGCTATAATGCTTGTGCTTACAGTTACATCTTTTCCATCTGTAAGAAAGAAGATGCAGGCTAAGAAGTGGAAGCAGTTACAGCGCACAGCATATGTGTTTTATGGTCTTATGTATGTTCACATTATGCTCATTAACATACCTTATGCGAGACTTGGACTTGGCATGTATATTGCAAATGTAGTTATCTACAGCATAGTTTTCTTAGGCTATGCAGCTATGAGAATAGCAAAGGCTGTATCAGTAAAGGCAGCAAGAGCTGGAAAGGCATACGGTAAGAAACCAGAGACGGTTCTGTATGGACTGGCATTGGTTATATGTGCAGTGATGACGGTGTCGTGCTTTGCAGGAAGACAGACAGTGTCGGCATCGGAAGACAATGAGGAATGGAACGATTTCTTTAACGAAGAGACAGTTGCAGCAATGGTCAAAGAGATTGAGAGCAGTACGGCTAAGACAGATGCCGAAGGAACAACACAAGAGAGTCTGGAAGAATCAGTTTCATCAGATGGACAGTCAGACTCACAGTCTGGCGGTGCAGGAAATGAGATGTTGGGGAATAGCAATAATTCCGGTTCGGATAATGTTTCTGGTAATTCATCAGGTAATAGTTCTGACAGTGGTAATCAGTCAGCCAAGCCGGATAATGGTTCTGACAATAGTGGAGAGCTGAGCGGCGGTTCAGGCAGTGACGCACCGGCTAATACAACATTTAAAGCAGATGGAACTTATACAGGTTCCGCTGTGTGTGAGACTTATAACTACAATGTAACGGTTACAATAGTCATATCGGGAGATACGATTACATCGGTTACTGCTGAATCAGAAGCGGGTGCGCAGGATGTGCAGTATTTTAATATGGCAAATGCAAAGGTTCCTGCACAGCTTCTTGCAAATCAGAGTACATCAGGTGTTGATGCAGTATCTGGTGCAACCAAATCAAGCAATGCCATCAAGAAGGCATTTTACTATGCTTATAAATCGGCTAAGAAGTAGGCAGATTTGTAATAGAAAAAATTATAAGGAGGCAAAATTCCTCTCCTCACCAATGGGTTCGGATTTTGCTTCGCAAAACAAGGAGGAATTATGAGAAAGAACATTTTTACTAAGATTGCTGCTGTTGCAGCCGCTACTGTTCTTGCAGTTACAGCACTTCCAGCTCTTGTGTCTGATACACATGCAGCAGATGATGAGTATTCATATGTATATGCTGGACTTACATGGCAGGAATACTGGGCTAATGAGGGTGTATATAACGCAGGAGATGTAACAACATCTAATGAGAAGGATACAAAAGGTGAGTATGATAAGGGAGCTTTTGATACAGTAACAAGAGCTACGACTAACCATGGTCTTCACAGAGGAAGCTACCAGTGCATGGCAACAATTGATACAGAAGATGGTAAGAAGTATGAGCTTGCCGGCTGGACTGGTGATGCAAAGAATCAGATAATGATTCTTACAGATGGTACACAGCTTTCATATAGTAAGGGAGTAATTACTAATACAGATGGTACAACATCTAAGCTTTCTTCTTATGAAGTAACTGGTATTAAGTATGTTCCGGTTAAGGTTAAGACATCTGATCTTGCTGATTTTGAGCAGCATTACAAAGTTGTCAAGAATGGTGAGAAGTTATACGGTGGATTTGGTGAGAACAAGCTTAGCTCATATGAGTATACAGCAGCAGTTAATGCAGATACTAACGGACTTAAGACAGCAGTTAAGAATGCAGACGGAACATATTCATTCTCTGCAAGACAGACTGGCAATGGCAAATCATTTGCAGAGCAGGATATAAGTGTGGCTGCTAACATTACATCTACAGTAAAAGATGCTACAGGTTCATACGGTGAATTTTTAAGAGTTGATATTAATGGTGATGGTTATGGCGCATTAGGTGCTATGATGCAGGCTGTTAAGTGGACATATTATGGAAATGATGCAACAAGAACAAATGCTGTTGCTACATATGGCACTAAATTCGCAGCAGATAACTGGATGCACAAAGTAATGGGAATCCAGCTTGGACTTACAGATTCAGCACGCTGCCAGTTACCAGCAGGATATGATGGAACAGGTTACTGGTCACTTACTGTATATGCATTAGGATATACTGATACTACAATTGATTTTGAAGCAACTGATGCTAATATCGTTAAGATTAAAGCACCTGTAAGTGATACATCAAAGCTTTCAGCAGCTATTGCAGCAGCAGATGCACTTAACGAAGCTGATTACACAGCCGAGTCCTGGGCAGCTATGAAGCTTGAGTATGAGGAAGCAGTCGATGCACTTGCAGTTGCAGAATATCAGGCAGATATTGATGAGGCAACAGAGCATCTTACAGCAGCAATCAATGCATTAGTAAAGGTTGATGCAGGTACACCTTCTGGTTCAGAAGAGTCTGGCAACACAACTGATGCAGGTACATCAGATACATCTGTATCAAATGTTAAGACTGGTGATGCAGACAACATGGCAGTATATTCATTAGTTGCATTACTTGCCTTGGCAGCAGGTGCAACAGTTGTATCAAGACGCAGAATTAAAGACATCAGATAAATGATATGCTTACAATCATAATAAAACTATAAACAAGCCAGAGAACCGGGCCATAAGTCAAATCTATGATGGGATTTGCTTATGGTCCGGTTCTTTGCTTGCACTATGTTAATTTTCGTTAGTTTTTGTACATGTCAGGAGCACATTTGGAGTGGTAGCTGCATTTTTTAATGTAGGTAATATGAGCTGGAGTCGAAGCCTACTAAAAGTTCATATTTCTGAATTGTGTAGGTCTTTTGTGGAGGTAAGTTTGAGTTACATGAGTGATAAAACCTACGCATCTTGCAGAAATAATGAATTTAATAAGTCATCTGAGTGCAAAAAGTGTAAGTGGCAATAGTGCTGATAGTGCAGATGTCAAATATGACGAAAGAAACCAATAACGACAGAAAACCGACAGAATACGACAAGTATATTTACAACACTATATATCTATGATACTATATGTATATAAATATGCATATTTATTAATTCAGAGGAGGAAGAAACACTGGTGTTGTATATATTATGGAGATTAAAGAGAAGGAAGATTATTATGATGCAGCCATGCGTCAGATTAAAGGAGACTCTTGGAGTCTGAGTGCATATGGGTATCTTAAAAGTAATGAAGAATGGATTGGAAGATATGAGGATTTTCTGAAAGGAAGGAAATCACTGCCGCTGTTGTATGATCCGTTCTTTAAGAAGATATTTAATCCGGTTGAGAGAAGGGACAGGCTTTCCGAATTGGTAAGTTGTCTGTTGGGGCAGAAGGTTACGGTTCTTGAAGTATTTCCGAATGAGGATTCACAGTTCCTTGGCGTGATGATTATTATGGATATGGTTGTGATGATGTCTGATGGAAGCATTGCAAACATTGAGATTCAGAAGATTTCTTATGATTTTCCGGCAGAAAGAATATCGTGTTACTCAGCAGACCTTGTGCTGCGTCAGTACAAGATGATTACTGGGAATAGCGAGATGCGAAATACTGGAAATTTACTGGACACAATAAATGGTTCATCAAAACCATCATATAAGGATATGCGACCAGTTCATACTATTATTCTGTTTGAGAACAGTAGCAGCAGCCTTATAAGTGAAGTCGATAAGGCGTTATATTTTCATGTCGGCAAGACGAAATTCAATACTGGAATTAAGATAAATCTTTTGCAGGATTATGTGCTGGTAAGCCTTGACACATTTAAGAAATACAGATATTCTGATATCAGAAAAGGGCGTACCGAGGTGACGGAATACGACTATGACAGAACACAGTATAGTGAAAAGCAGGTAACTGAGAAGATGAAGTTTGACCGCTTGAAGTTCCTATCGTTATTTGTAGCCGAGACACCGGAGGAGATAGAGCAGTTGATAGAGATATTTCCTGACTTGGAATCAGTACGCCTTGATATTAATGAGTATTTGGAGAGACCAAAGGAGGTGCTCAGTATGTTTTCTGAGGCGTTGAGGATATTAGACAGGAATACGGCAGAGCTGATGGTTGACAGGATGAAAGATGAGATGGATGAGCTGAAAGCACAGAAAAAAGAACTCAAAGCACAGACAGACGAGTTGCAGGATCAAAATAATGAGTTGCAGAATCAAAATGATAAGCTGCAGGCAGAGATTGAGAATTTAAAGAAACTCTTAGAAGAACAGAATAAGTAATTATTACAAATGCAGTTATCATAGTAGCGTGGTAACTGCATTTGTATATGTAAGTATATTAATTACCTGTTAATCTTAATATCACCCATATTAACATCAGCATTTATACTTTTACCGCTGCCTGCATTATTAGTATAGCTGTGAGAATAAGTAGAATCATTAACCTTGATGTCACCTAAGTCCACAGAGAGGTTGGCGCTGTATTTATCAATATCCATACCACTTATTTTCAGAGAGCCCATATCAACGGAAAGGTTAAGAACATCACTGCCGCAATTGGTAAGCTTAATATCACCCATATTGTTGTCAGCAGTTAAATTCTTAATGGATGAATCAGCAATCTTAAGAGAACCCATATCAATGGAGAAATCACCAGAAGAAGCATGTATATTGTTAACATCCATATCACCCATATTAAGGTCAGCCTGAATAGAATTAAGACTGACATTGTCAGGAATAGTAATTGTAAGTGTGCAGTCTGAGTTTTTGATATTAGTCATAAGATGTACTTTTACATGCTGTTCAATATTTAATGAAGTTCCAGAAACAGATACAGCAGGCTTAAACTTTTCAGCACCTGTATAGATAACTTCAAGCTTGCTGCCTTTCTTAATCTTAACACTGCCAAGATTCATATCAATAGATATGTCTGACACATTATCATAAATAGAGGAATTTTCAATATATTTGCCACTGGATGCCATAGTCATGCGTGTAAAAGGGGAAATGTTAAATACATTACCAAGAACGCCGATAATTATGCATATAAGTGTAATAAAATATATAATTGACAGATAAATTCGTTTTTTCATAATTACACCTCCCTGGAATCGTCTTTAAGTATACTCTTGAATATAGCGTGTATTACAGCTGCAATAGGCCATATAACCCATGTTAAAGCCCATGCAAATGTGATGAAACTGACTGACAGATATATACATGTAACTGTAGGCCAGAAAACAGACATAATAGTTGTTGCAGTATTGTTAATATATCTGACTTCTTTATTCTCCTTCTTAACATAGCTGCCGGCTACATTGTCACCATTAAGAGCAAGTAAAGTCTTACATGAAGTCTCAACCATTGAACCGAAAACAATAAGGAATACGCCGACACTTACTATACAGATCATTGCTGCACCGCCGATATCGTCAAGTCCCTGCACTGGGATTGCATCAAAAACAGCGGCAGGGACAAAGCTGATGATACACATTATAATTCCCAGGGTGCGGCACACAATAGAAATGTTACGAAGCTGCTCCTTCTTATCCTGCACATATCCGACAGTGGCATAATCAATGATACATTCATGTTTCTTAATATAGTTGTATTTACTCATTAAAGAATTGGTTATTATAAATATGCCGACACCGAAGGCTGCTATAATAAACAGAGCAACAGTGCCCATTGTCTCGATAAAATTATTATGGATTGCACTGCAGGCTGCCACTGGAACTACTGAGAAAATACATAAGAAAACTCCTAATGCAGTCAGAAATGCATGTCGGCTGCCGGCACTTACAAAGCTTCTGGCTTCATCCTGTGTTAAAGTGCGTCTGTTATCAACAGGAGCAGAAGACTGTCTGTTAAGTCCGAGAGTTTCTGCGAGTTCGTCAAGATTACCGAATTCTGAGATAACAGTGCCTACAGCCTCATTCTCGCTTTTACCTTCACTGATAAGTTCATTATATTTGTCCTCCATCATGCCCCACAGTTCATCTTTAGCCTTTAAAACTTCTGCTGTTGCGGGGAGATTGGCAAACATAGTTTCAAGATAACTTTTAATAGTATCCATACATTAATTCTCCTTCACAATAAATTTTTCAATAACTTCTTTAGTGAGAGCCCACTCTTCACATTTTGACTGATAATACAGCCGTCCTTCGTCAGTAATCTGATAATAGGTGCGCTTCTTTCCGCCATTATCGCCTACTCCAGGGAAAGAAGTAATATATCCATTCTTTTCCATTCGTGTAAATGCGGAGTAAAGAGTAGTTTCTTTAACAATATATTTCTCATTGGTCATGGCTTTAATCTGCTTAGAAATCTCATAACCATAAGACGGCTTATCAAGCAGAAGATACAAGATAATTGTATCATTGTAGCCTCGTATAATGTCGCTGCTGATGCCGGCCATGCATACTCCTCCCTTCGAATTAATTGCAGGTGCTGATTCACCTGATAATAAATATTACTACATAAATGATAATTACTACGACAGGCGATACTACGACAGCCGTAGTACATCTGTCGTAGTATATATAACATGATATGCATAATATGTCAACAGGAGAATATAAAAATCCCTCAAAAGCAGGTAAATAGTGCTTTTGAGGGATTTATTAAAAATGTGGATTATTTGAAATATACTTTAGTTGCAGTAGCAGACATGATATTTTCCTTGTCGAGTGTTGATATTTCATTGCTTAAGACAATGTAATCAATAAGGTGTCTGTAGCTGTCCTTGCACAGGTTCATAGGCAGGTCGCTTCCCCACATAAGCCGGTCGCTTCCGACAAGTTCGATGGCGCGTTTAATATAATGGATTGCGTCAGGATAAGGGTATCTGGTGTCTTTACCCTGATTAGAAGGAAGGCTTGCAAGGTCGAATACAACATTGTCAAGCGTGAGTGCCTCCATTCCTTTAAGCCAGACATTTTCCTGAACAAGACCTCTTGGGGCAAGCAGATGGCACACAACAAACTGCGTGTCAGGATGTCTTTTAATTGCGCGGGCGAGGGATTCCGGCTGCCAGCACTCGGCAGGGTAGCGTCCAATATCGAACACAACAGTATTATTATGCATTTCAGCATATGACAGCATTTCCTCAATAACATCACCATCAAGGGGAATAGTAGGATGATAACTCATAAGACCGCTTCCGGTACTTACCTCGAATTTTACAATCTTAATTCCGAGGTCTTCAAACAAATGCTTTCTTATAGAATCAACATTTCTGCAGAATGGGTCGTAAGTAGCTGCTGCAGCAAGACGGTCAGGATATTTCTTTGCAGCCTCATAAGTGTAGAGATTCTGCGGTCCTAAGAAATTGCCCTGAAGCATAACAGCCTTGGAAACACCAGCCTCGTCCATAACCTTAAGAACCGCTTCCGGAGTTACATCATATTCACCGAGACACTCTGGTATCATCTGGAATATAGTTCCATCAGCGTAGCTTGCGTAACCTCCGCCTATAGCCTGCATTTCTCCGCTGTTTCCAAATCCATTGATGCAGCGGCATATATGAATGTGTGAGTCAATTATGTTCATAGTTAAGCCTCCTTGTTGCTGGATGTTAATATGTAATCTCCCTGCATTCTTTTCTCCACTGTCTGAATTCAGCAGAAGCAGAAAGTAAAAGGTCAGATGATGAGTTAAGTGCAGTTTCAACAGAATCCTGAATAACACCGATGATGAAGCCGATTCCGACAACCTGCATTGCAACATCGTTAGGAATACCAAATAATGAGCATGCCATAGGTATAAGCAGGAGTGAACCACCGGCAACACCAGAAGCACCACAGGCAGAAAGCGCTGCAAGAATACTTAAAAGAATTGCGCTTGGAATATCAACAGTAATACCTAAAGTATTGGCTGCGGCAAGTGTCATAACAGTGATAGTTATTGCAGCACCATCCATGTTAATAGTTGCACCGAGCGGGATAGTTACAGAGTAAGTATCCCTGTCGAGTCCCATATCTTCACATTCCTTCATATTAATAGGAATATTGGCAGCAGAGCTTCTTGTGAAAAATGCAGTGAGTGCACTTTTCTTTAAACATCTGAATACAAGTGGATAAGGGTTCTTATGTGTACACCAGAAAACAAGTATCGGGTTGGTTACAAAATAAATAAACAGCATAGTACCAACGAGCAGCATAAGAAGCTTTCCATATTCTTTAAATACTGACATACCGTTACTTGATACAGTATCAAATACAAGTCCCATAATACCGAATGGAGCAAAGTTAATAATCCAGGTAACAACCTTGGAAAGACCATTAGATATATCTACAAGCATATCCTTAGTAGAATCCTTGGCGTGTCTACATGCAATACCGATAACAACAGCCCATGCAAGAATACCAACATAATTGGCTTTAGTAAGTGAAGTTATGGGATTCTCAACAATGTTCATGAGCAGGGAGTTAAATACATCACCAATACTGCCAGGTGATGACATTTCCTGTGCACCTTCTGCTAATGTAAGAGTTACAGGAAATAATTTGCTTGTAAATACTGCGATTACAGAGGCAAGAATGGTACTGAACATGTACAGAATAATTACGGTTTTAATAACGCCGCCGTGGCTTTTTCCTGAGTGGCATAAAGAACTTATGACAAGCACGAAAACAAGCAGTGGTGCGATAGCCTTAAGTGCGCCAACGAAAACGCTTCCGAAAAGAGCAATGCCGGAAGCCTTTGGAACGAGCAGGCCAAGAATAATACCAAGTGTCAGTCCTCCAATAATTCTTTTAATGAGACTAATACTAATCCATTTGTCTAATAATTTTTTCATATCTAACAGATTCTCCTATGCAAAACTTTTTCTATTATAAACTTACAGAATTTATTTGACAACTAATACTGTAAAGGATAAAAAATATATTGTAAAATATAAAGCAATTACTATATTAAGAGAGAAAATGTCATGAAGAGAATCTATAATTATTTAAAGAAAGATGCAGTACTTACAATAAGCTGGGTGCTTGCAATCGTTTCAATGTTTTTTATAAAACCAGACAAAGCATATGCCGGTTACATAGACTGGCGTTCACTTGGAATATTGTGGAGTCTGATGATAATAACGAAAGGCTATATGCAGAACGGCATTTTTGAAAAAATCGGACATGCCCTTCTTACAAGAACACGAAAAATGTGGCAGCTTATTGCAGTTCTTGTAGGACTGAATTTCTTTAGCAGCATGATTATAACAAATGATGTGTCGCTTATAACATTTGTCCCATTTGCAATAATGATGCTTAAGCAGTGTGGCAGGCAGGAACTTATGATACCTGTAGTTGTATTGCAGACGATAGCTGCGAATCTTGGAAGTATGCTGACACCGATTGGTAATCCGCAGAATCTGTATCTGTATGGACTGGCTGGAAAAGGAATCGGAGAATTCATAATGTGGCTGCTGCCATACACAATAGCTTCAGCCCTGCTTCTGGTTATATCAATCCTTCTTATAAAGAATAAGAACGAAATAATATGTATAGAAGATACAGACAGCGAAGCTGCACATAATACATCCGTGCCACGAGTCATGGCCTACAGTGTATTATTTGTTCTGGCACTTTTAGTCGTCGCAAGAGTGCTGACATGGTATATACTTGCAGCAGCCGTTCTCATAACGGTATTACTGCTGGAGAAAAATGTGCTTGCGAAGGCAGATTATGCACTGCTATTAACATTTATCGGATTCTTCATATTCACAGGCAATATGGGAAGGGTTGAACCTGTGGCACATTTCCTTGCAGGAATCGTGAATAGCCGGGAGCTGGAAGTAGGAATAATAACAAGCCAGTGCATAAGCAATGTTCCGGCGGCACTGCTGTTATCAGGATTTACAGACAATATAAAGAACCTCTCAATAGGGGTGAACATCGGAGGTCTCGGTACGCTTATAGCGTCAATGGCGAGCCTCATATCGTACAAGCTGTATGCCAATGAAGTGCCAGAGAAAAAGGGAAAATATTTTGCCGTATTTACAGTTTACAATATAATATTTCTGGTAGTGCTGTATGTGTTTACGAAATTGATATAACATATGGAAAATTTTACATAAAACAGGAGGGGAAGAAATGTATGGATGTCCAGGTTGTGGAGCCGAGTTAAAATACGATATAAAAACAGGTAAATTGCGGTGTTCACGATGCGGTAATAAATATGATGTACAGGCAATAAAAAAGGACAAAGATGCTGAAAGTTCTCTATATGAAATAAATGAATATGTATGTCCGTCCTGTGGCGGAAGAATATATACGGCAGATAATACGATAGCGGGATTTTGCAGCTATTGTGGTGCATCTGCAATTTTACAGCAGAGAACGGAAACAATAGATGCGCCGAAATCAATAGTCCCTTTTAAAGTTGAAAAGCGTGTATGTAAGACAAAATTCAAGAATTTTGCAAAAAAGAATATGTATGTACCTGATGAATATAAGACAGCGGACGGAATCAATGAATTCAGAGGAATATATCTGCCATATCATAGTTATGATGCGGAGGTTGCCGGTGTTTATGATGCATATGGCAGTACAGAGACAACCAAAAAGAAAAAGAAGAAAATATATACAACAAAAAAATACTGGAAAATACACGTGCCAGTTCATGGTTATGTAAAAGGTATTACACATGATGCCTCGGGATTATTCCGGGATGATTTAAGCGAGGCGGTAAATGATGCAACTGATTCAAAGGCAGTAGTGGATTTCAGACCAGGTTATCTGTGCGGATTTTACGCAGATATGTCGGATGTTCAAGCTTCAGAATATGAGAATTATGCATATGTCAATTCGAAAGAATACATAAATAATCAGATTAAATGTAAAGTCGGAAGCAACATGCACATAAATAAGACAGAACAGGAGCCACAGATTAAGATATCCTGTAAAGAGGACATTTTAAAACCGGTATGGTTTATGTCTTATCAGAACAGAAACAGGGTAGCATATGCTGTTATTAATGGACATACAGGGAAAATGAATTGCGATTTGCCAGTAGACTTTAAGAAGTTTTTTGGTGTGTCAGCAATCATATCAGCCATTTTATTTATAATTCTTATGTGCTTTCAGAGTGTCATGTTTACAGCAAAGACAATGATAGGAATAGCAGCAGTATTTAATCTTATAACAGGTTTATTTTACGATGCCAACATAAGAAAAATGTATGACAGGGAAATAAAAAGAACTTATAAATTGAAAAAATCGGACATATCAAAATTAGTTGCAATTACAGTTGGAGCATTTATGCTCATGTACTTTATTATAAGTTTTGTCATAACAATTAATTCCGAATACAGGGAAAGCAGCAAATGGGTTAAAGCTGTAATATGTGCAGTAACATTTGTAATGCAGGTGATTATGATTATTAAGAACTATCATAAATATGAGGCACTTAAGAAGAATAATACAGTGCCATCACCGGTTTTTGTGCTTTCAGTTATAATTAACATAATCATTATGGCAGTCGCAGTTATTAATCCTGTGCATGATATATGGTATTATGTCGCGACAGCCATGGCATTGGCATCAGAAGTAATTGTGGTGATTGGAATTATAAGAGATTATAATTACAGCTGTACAAGACCATTGCCGCAGTTTAAAGAATACAAAGGAGGACAGGAAAACATTGAGATATCTTAAAAAATTTCTGACGGTAATTATAATTTTCTGTTCCTTTATTATATGCGGCATATCTGGCACACAGCAGGTCAGCGCCAGTGAAAGTGGTAAAACTGACACCAGTTATACAATAATATATGATGATAGTGCTTATCTGATAAAAGATACTGATAAGCCGCAGTTGTATGATGTTATGGAAAGCATATCCAAGGATACAAATGTTATATTTTACACAACAGATTCAACAGAATATGGAAGGAACACAGCTGATATCTGTCAGAATTATTGTGCAGAACATTTTGGCAGTTCAAAGACTGCACCAGTAATAATGTTTACAATAGACATGTATAACAGAGAAATATATATGTACTGTACAGGCAGTACGCGTAAAATAATCCGGAATGCAGAAGCTAATTCAATAACAGATAATGTCTATAAAAGTGCTACAGCAGGAGATTATGGCAAATGCGCAATAAATGCATTTACACAGGCAGAAAATTGCCTTGCAGGTGGTAAAGTCAAAAGACCAATGCAGATTATTAATAATGTGTTACTGGCTATGCTGCTCGGAGTAACTGCTAATTTTATAGTTCTTAAAATATCAAGAGCAAGCAGAAAATCAGCAGATAGATGTGGAGAAATGGTTGGAATAGCGAACAATTCATTTGTTAGTGTAAAGGTCAGCAAGGAACTGATAAAGGAACATACTACGGTAAGGAGAGAGTCATCTGATTACAGTGGTGGCTCTGGCGATTATTCGGGTTCTGGAGGGGGTTCGTCTGACGGAGGTGGAAGTTCCGGCGGAGGACACAGCTTTTAAATGACTCTATAAAAATAATGGGGAGATAAATATGGATTCAATTAATATGTGCTACGAAATGTGTGATTATATAGAGCAGAATGGCATTGTGAAGCTGGCAGGAAATACAAGGCTTCGCGACAATCTTAAGAAGGAGTTTCTACATTTTCTTATATATATATCAATGACAGATGGAAGATATGGTGAGGAAGAGAAAGCATTTATAAAGAAAAAACTGGGGTTTGATGTAAGTGCGTCAATGGCTGCTGATATCAAGAACCGCAACATGCTTGGCGCGGGCTATATTACAAGAGTGCCAGAGACATTTAAGTATTTTATACTTGCCAATGCAGGCCATAAGATTAAGAATGACAGATACGACAACAAAGAGGCGCGGACGCTGGCAGAAAGCTACAGGAAGCTTGGACAGGAATATCTGGCTGCGAATACTGAAAGCACCGAGGTCGAGATAAATGTTTTATCATCATACTGTGTGATGCTGGACGAGAATCTTAAATCATACGGCCTGCTGCGTCCTGATTACAAGAGTGTGACAATACAGGCAGAAGCTGGCAAAAAAGAGCAGAGTGCCGATGAACTTATAGCAGAGCTTAATTCACTTACAGGACTTACAGCGGTTAAAGAGGATGTCAACGCACTTATTAATCTTCTCAAAGTCCAGAAAATGCGCGAGCAGATGGGAATGAAGCAGACAAGCGTCAACAAACACCTTGTATTCATGGGAAATCCCGGAACAGGAAAGACTACGGTTGCAAGACTGCTTGCAAAAATATATAAAGCAATAGGAGCAATCTCAAAAGGACATCTTGTGGAAGTAGACCGTTCAGGACTTGTGTGTGGTTACATAGGTCAGACAGCGACGAAGACTGCAGAGGTAATAGAATCAGCACTTGGAGGAGTCCTGTTCATAGATGAAGCATACACACTTACGAATGGAAAAGGTCAGGGAGACTTCGGACAGGAAGCCGTAGATACATTATTAAAAGGAATGGAAGACCACAGAGATGATTTAGTTGTAATAGTGGCAGGTTATACAGAACTGATGGAGGAATTCTTAGATTCCAATCCGGGACTGCGTTCAAGATTTAATAAATTCATCAACTTCGAGGATTATACAGCCGAGGAAGAGGTTGAGATACTTATAAACAACTGCAAGAAACAGGAATACATGCTTTCCCGTGATGCGCTTGAGGAAGCAAGAAGATTCTTTACAGACAGGGTAGCCAATAAGCCGGAAGGCTATGCTAACGCAAGAGATGTAAGGAACTATCTCGAAAAAGCCATATCCAATCAGGCAACAAGGATAGTCGGACTTAAGGACGTGGATAAGAATATATTGGCGATGCTCGAGAAGGAGGATCTGGTGGGGATTGAGTTGTGACATACGGGAGGATGTGGCAGACGGACGCTGTGGGCGGGGGATAGTGTCATTTTCAGACACGCTCTCGCTCGGTGGAAAACGCAGCTGTACTAAATTCGCTGGTTAGCCGCATAAAATGCGGCTCCCAGCTCATTAAGTGCAGGCGTTTTCCAACGGTCTGAAACTAACACTATCCACCCGCCACCGCTTACTCCGCAAGCGTCTCCAGATGTCGCTCGCCGCTCCAGATGTCGCAGGCTCATCTGGAGAGGGCGTGATGAAGTCCAAAAGGGAAGCTGAAGCGTGGCGGATTGGATGTTGAAGCGGGGAGAAGGCATGATGAAGTCCAAAAAGGCAGGAGAGGAGAAATATAATGGGAACAGTATATTTTACACGACATGGCCAGACTGTCTGGAATGTCGAGAACAAGATATGTGGTGCAACAGATTCACCACTCACAGATTTAGGCCATGAACAGGCAATAGAGTTAGGAAAGAAGATCCTTGAAGAAGGAATACAGATAGATGAAATCCTGTATTCGCCACTTATAAGAGCGAAAGCTACAGCACTTCATGTATCTGAGATTACAGGAATACCAGCGCGCGAAGAGATAAGACTTAAGGAACAGAATTTCGGTAAATACGAATCAACACCAAGAGATGGAGAAGAATTTGCTAAAGCCAAATGCAATTTCATATGCAGCTTTGACGGTGGTGAGACAATGCTTCATCTGGCACAGCGTATATATAATCTGCTTGATGATATCAAGGCACAGCCTGATAAAACATATCTTTTAGTTGCACATAATGGAATTGCACGAATGGTAAAGTCATATTTTGAAGATATGGGAAATGAAGAATTTTCAGCATTCAAGATAAAGAATTGTGAGATATTGAAGTTCGAGTTGTGACATACGGGAGGTTGTGGCAGACGGACGCTGTGGGCGAGGGATAGTGTCATTTTCAGACACGCTCTCGCTCGCCGCTTACGTTGCCGCCCCTCCCGATGTTGCAGGCTCCTGTCTCTTATACACATCTGACGCTGCCGAC
>ERZ1027225.305-NODE-305-length-24694-cov-5.388936_pt1 | contig 24694 bp, 22 predicted proteins | sample MGYA00519479_ERZ1027225 | MGnify/ENA primary metagenome ERZ1027225 (study PRJEB26926, sample SAMN06164471) | human gut metagenome | biome: ENVO:00009003; feature: ENVO:2100002; material: ENVO:00002003 | host: Homo sapiens | place: USA | collected 2012 ... | reverse complement strand
ACATTATTATCAGTTGATGCAGAAGCAAGAATATTTGAAATAATAAGCTTTTCAATATTAAAAAACCACTATAAAAACACAAAAGTTTACATTGGATATTCGGTAGAAAATCTTAGAACAGAGTATCTGACTCTATACAAAACCGGAAGAACTAATGCAAATGACGGGGGAATTGACTTTGTAATGCGACCTTTAGGTAGGTTTTTTCAAGTAACAGAGGTAAATGAATATAGTAAATATTTATTAGATATAGAAAAAGTAATGCATTTTCCAGTTACTTTTGTAGTAAAAACAAGTTCTAAAAAACTTGAAGTGCTAAGAGATTTAGAAAAATACATTGAGAAAAAGTCGAATGGTATGTGTGTCATTGAAAAAAGATATCATGATGCAATAGAAGAAATCATTACGATTAACGAACTTCAAGAATGGATGTGTAGTCTGGCGGATTTAGATATTGATAATGTTATAAGGGATATTGATAGATATTACAAGCTTGAAATGAACATAGATTGATATTTACTAAATGGCATCACCTGCCGCAGAAAGGACCCCAAACCATGAAGCATTTACATTCATTTGCACCCAAACGCCTGCTTGCGGCTGCCGCAGCCGGTGTGCTTTCAGTATGTGTGCTGCTGCCTGCCGGAAATGTTCTGGCAGCAGAGACAACGACTGACAGCAGCAGCGAGACATTCGATGACGGTACGCTGACTTATAAAAAACTCAGCAACACCACGGTTTCCGTAACGGACTGCGTGGAGTCTGCCACCCATATCAGCATCATGCCGAAGATTGACGGCTATGATGTAGTTTCCATCGGAGAAGAGGCTTTCGCCAACTGTACCTCTCTGCAGGGACTGACCATTCCGGACAGTGTCACAGAGATCGGCTCAGCAGCATTTTACGGCTGTACCGCTCTGGAAAGTCTGACCGTTCCGGATTCGGTGACCAAGATCGAGAGTGGCACCTTCTTTAACTGCAGCGCTCTGACCAATCTGACGCTGGGCGGAAAGACCACGGATATCGGCGATATGGCATTCGGCTACTGCACCAGCCTGGAAACGGTTGCTCTGCCGGAAACGGTGGAAAATATGGGCAATCAGGTGTTCTACTACTGCACGGCGCTGGATGATATCTCCATTCCGGATAAGGTGACGGAACTGGGCAGCTATACGTTCTACGGCTGTCTGGCGTTGAAATCGTTTGAAGTGCCGGTGAACCTGGAAGATATCGGCGCAATGTCCTTTGTGGCGTGTCCGTCCCTGGAGACCATTACGGTGGCAGACGGCAACGCCAAATATACCGCAGTGGACAACGTATTGTACGACAGCGAGGAGAGCATCCTCTATCTGTATCCTGCCGGACGGAGCGACACCAGCTTTACCCTGCCGGACAGCACGCTGGTGGTCTATGCCGGTGCATTCTTTGCTGCCGGAAATCTCCAGCAGATCACATTTGACGAAAAGCTCCAGTACATCGGCGAGATGGCGTTTGACTTTTGCAGCGGACTCACCAGTCTGAACATTCCGAAGGGTGTGACCACTATCGGCACGACTGCTTTCGCCGACTGTACCGGACTGACATCTGTCACATTCGACGGCGCATCCGATGAGGACGGCGGCGACGGGGACAAGCTGGAGATCGGCGACTACGCCTTTTTCTGTACGGACAATCTGAAAGAAGTCCAGCTGCCCAAGCGTGTCTCCTCCATCGGCAAGTATGCCTTTGGCTGCACTTCGCCGTCTGACGATGACGACAGCGAGGATTATGTGACCGTTTCTTCGGACTCTGGAGACGATCTGAAAGTCAAGGCGCTGAGCGGATTCCTGCTGATCGGCTACACCGGCGCTGCATCGGACTATGTGAAGGATTGCGATGTGGACATCAGCTTTAAGTCGGTGAACTTCAACTGGAAAGGGCTGATCTTCTGGGCTGTGCTGGTTGTGGTTCTGGCGGCAGTAGTGCTGATCGCTGTTCGCATCATCCGCCGCACCATGATGACGGCGGAAGAAAAGCTTGCCCTCAAGTCGGCGCAGGCAGAACAGAAAGTGCCGCTGATGCAGCGTGAGGAATCGTCAGAGACCGAAGAACCGGAGTTTGACGACGGTTACCGCAGTATTCTCGCAGACGACGAGGACGATGCGGAAGAAGTGGCAGACTATGAGCAGACCATTTCGCACAGCCAGCTGCACAGCATCGGTCACGCCGATGCGGCAGAACCGGAGGAGAAAGCGCCGGAGGAAGAGAACGAATCAGAAAACGAATAAAACAGATGTGACCATTTCAGCGGTATGCGTGTTGTTATAGGTGAACGGCCGTTCGAGGAAAACGAAAGGAGTGAACCGGCGTGCAGGAACGTATTCTGATACGCAGACTCAAACAACACCAGCCGCAGGCTCTGGAAGAGCTGATTGAGACATATAGCCCCTATGTGGGGACGATCGTGCGCAATATTATCGGAAAGTATCTGTCAGAATCAGATGTGGAGGAACTCACTGCAGATGTTTTTCTGGCAGTGTGGGAACACACCGACCAGCTGAAAGCCGGAAAGCTCACCGCATATCTGGCGGCGATCGCCAGAAACCGGGCGAAAAACCGCATCCGTGGCTATCACGAGACCGTGAATCTGGAGGATATGATAGAGATCGGCAGCGGCGAGGATCTGGAAGATGCCATCGACCGGAAGATCCTGGGCGAGTTGCTCCGGGATGTGCTGGACACGCTGACGGCAAAAGACCGGGAGATTTTGGTTCGGTACTACTACTGTTATGAGACCGTCCGGCAGATCGCCGAGACGCTTTGTCTGAGTGAGTCCGCAGTGAAAATGCGGATGAGCCGGGCGAGAAAGAGACTCCAGCAGGAACTGATCGCACGAGGATATGCGTATGAGGAATCGCCGGCGGTGCAGCAGATACGCTTTGCCGCCATCGGAAAAGGAGCTGTCTCATGAAATGGAATTGCTATGATCTGTTCGATCACTATAATACAGAAAAAAACGGTGTGCCGGCGCTGAAAGAACAGCCCATCCGCACAGATGCAGTGCTGGAACGGGTACAGGCGCAGACCGCTGCCCATTCCCAGCCGCATAAGCGCAGCCGCATCCGGATGACCAAGTGGGCAGCTGGCATTGCGGCAGCGGCAGTATTGGTAACCGGCGGTATAATGCTGGCTGCGGCTGCCGGTGTCGGCGGACTGGATGCTTTTTTCACAGTCTGATCGGCGAGGAAACGCCGGAAAATCCGGAAAAGCTGGCGGCGTTTGTCGCTACGCCGGATGCCAGCTTTGACAGCACCAACCAGGACGTACAGTTTACCCTGCTGGGAATGTACGGCGACGACAGCCAGGCGATGCTGAGCTTTCAGGTGACTGCCAAGGACGGCACAGCATTGCAGGACGGTTTCAAGCTGCCCTATCAGCTGACCTTACAGGGCGCTGACGGCAGCAGCGAGGCGCTGGACTGCTACGGCAAAACGGCAGATGTCCGGGAAAAAGACGGGGCATATTACATCAATCTCCGTATCAACCGCACCGACTTGCAGGGCAAAACACTGGATGTGACCTTCCGGAACTTCTACACGGAGACGCAGATCTCTCAGATCTGGTCGCAGCTGACAGCCTATGACGACCAGCTCCAGCAGGACTATGTCCGTCAGAACTTCGGGGAAGATGCGCTGAAAGGCTGGGGAAACGGCGAACTTTCGGCAGAATTTGATGTGGATGCCTGGAAAGCCTACCGCCGGGAGAACCATCTGGATCAGAAGTGCAGCGACCGGGAAAAGGAACTCTACGCAGAGACAGACGGCGTGATCTCCGGCAGCTGGCATACCAGCGTGACACTGGATTTCGCCAGCGCAGCGCCCATCACGGCGGAGTTTGACGGCGGCACAGTGACATTGCAGACCCTGTCCGCAAGCATCGCTGCGCCGGCAGAATGGGACGACCAGAACCATGCGGTCAACTATGTTATCACGCTGAAAGACGGCAGAAAGATCTTCGACGAACTGATGGCACAGTACACAGCCGGTGACGAAATGTTACAGCGTATCCATGCGCTGCCCGGCTGTGAGACGGATACCATCGAGCAGTATGTGCCGCTGGCAGAGAACTACTGGGAGAAGGACAGCGCCACAGACGTATTTTGCTACAGCGAACCCATCGACCCGGCAGAGGTGGAGACGATCACAGCGTATCGCTTTGCTTTTGCAGGTGAGGATTCCGACGGCACCAGCGGACTGAGCGGCTATGATCTCACCGACCGCACTGTGATCTACAGCGCACAGTAATTCGCAGAGAAAGGATGTTTCAACATGAGCAGAAATCGACAGCACAGCCGCAAACGGCAAAAACATTTGATGACAGCAGCGCTGCTGCTCTGCCTAGCAGTGCTGGGGTTTTCGGTATGGCTCCTGTTTGTTCCCAATCATCTCAATCACGTGGGAGAAACATCCGTTTTGCAGAGCAGTACAGCTGATCCCGGAACCGCAGCTGTGACCAGTGATTCCGGCACGGTGCAGAATTCCGATGCACAGGCGTTTCTGGCGGTGCTGGAGGGCAATACTGCACAGCTTTCCGCCGGGAAGTGGAAGAGCAGCGACGAGTCGGTAGCAACTGTGGACAGCAATGGAACCGTTACCGGCGTGAAACAGGGCAGCTGTCAGATCACGGACGGCAGCAGCACCTATCAGGTGGATGTGCGCCGTCTGGAACAGCGGGAAGAGGGAACGTATGTGGACGGTATTCTGATCGTCAACAAGTCCTATCCGCTGGCGGAAAACTACGACCCCGGTTTGCAGCCGGTGACAAAGGATGCTTTTCAAAAGCTGAGCGATGCGGCGGCACAGGAAGGGCTGGATATCTATATCGGTTCGGATTACCGGGACTACGCCTACCAGGTGAAGATCTATAACAACTACTGCAATTTATACGGCTGGGAACAAGCGGACAGCTTTTCTGCCCGTCCCGGCTATTCGGAACATCAGACAGGACTCACCATTGACTGCAACACCATTGACGATGCCTTCGGTGATACCCAGGAATCCGTCTGGCTGGCACAGCACTGCGCCGACTACGGGTTTATCATCCGTTTCCCCAAGGGAAAGGAGAGCATCACCGGCTATCAGTATGAGCCGTGGCACATCCGCTATGTGGGCGTGGACGTGGCAAAAGAGATACAGAAATACGGTCTGACCCTGGAAGAATATCTGGGCGTGGATTCCGTCTATGCCGAACCGTGGCAGGGATAAACATACTTTTCAACTTGATAGAAAAGCCGTACTGGAAAGTACGGCTTTTTTGTGCCTCTGTGAAATCCTTGTTTTCCAATTCTGTGAATCATCCGCAAAAAAAAGTTGACATATTTAGAATACTATGTTATAATAAAACCTGTGAGAACAAAATCACAGGAAAGTGAATCTTACGGCAGTATATGACAAGTAAAAATGAAAAAGGGGCGATCGTATGAAAGCGTGTAAAAAGCTGACGGCATTTCTGGCGGCGTTGACGATGCTGACCGGAATGGCAGGACTGCCGGTTTCCGCAGAGGAAATGACCGGCACATTGGGAGATACCATGACATGGACAGTTGACGGGGACACTGTGCGCTGCACATGGGAATCTGCAGCGGCGGACGGTGTGGAGATTTCGATACAGGGCGATACCTGTACCATTGAAAAGGGCGTTTATTCTTGGGAAGAATATCAGGAATGGTCGAATGCGGCAGCAAACGAATTGACGGAACTGCTGGAGGCAAACGGCTATGATCCTTCTGCAATGGGCAGCGAGGAAAAGAACGCAGCCATCGCAGAACTGATGCCGGAGGCTTATGCAGTGCGGACAGCGTTTACCGGCATCAAGCACATTGTGGTTTCCGATGGAGTGACGCAGCTGGATGCGCCGCTGGGATTCCTCGGATTTGGGGATTCGGAAACGGTACAGCTGGGAAACAGCGTGGTTTCCATCGGGGACAGCACATTTGAGAATACCCACTGCACCCGGATCACCTTGCCGGACAGTCTGAAAATCATTGGAAATCAAGCATTTCTTAACGCCGGCGTAAAAGAACTCACCATTCCGGCAGGGGTGGAGGAGATCGGCGACATGGCTTTGGAAACCGATTCCGCTCTGGAAAAAGTGACCATTCTCTCCCGTGATGTGGACTTGACGGATACCGGACTGGGCTATGTGTCCGTCTGGCTGGAAACCAATCCGTACCGCAATGAAAATCTGGTGATCTATGGCTATGCCGGTTCTACTGCGGAACAGTATGCGGCGGACAATGCCATTCCCTTTGTGACGCTGGCAGAAACGCCGGTCTACGGGGATGTGAACCTGGACGGCAGAGTGGATATCCAGGATGCCGTCCTGCTGGCAAAGGCAGCCGCCGGAACGGTGACGCTCAACAGCGACGCCAAGGTAAACGGCGACTGCGACCAGGACGGTACGATCAGCCAGGCAGACGCTGCGATTCTGATGCAGTTTCTGGTGCATCTAGTAGATGAACTGCCGGTGCAGGGTGCATAAGTATAATTTGGGGAAAACGAAAACAGGACAGCGTGTCGAAATTGAAATGCGCTGTCCTGCTTTTTTTATGTTTCAGAATCGTCTGTTTCGGTGGGCGTGCAGCTTTTCAGCAGCGCCTGCAATTCAGAGGTGAACCGCTGTGCCTTGTCCTTGCCCCAGTAGCCTACGCTGTACAGGTGGATGCTGCCGCCGGCGGCAGGGGAAACGGTGAAGTCGCCGCAGTCTGACACCTGGTACAGCTGGTCGCCGCTGCGCAGCAGAAAGCTGGTGGTGTCTATGTCCATGGTGTAGCTTTCCAGGGGCAGCGGCGTGAGAAAGCTGCGGTGATAGGTGTAGCCGTCCAGCAGGGAAAGCAGTGCGTCGTATTCCTTTGTGCCGGGCTGGAAGTCATAGGTCACGCTTTCTGTGGTGGCTTTTCCCGTGACGGAAACGCCGGCGGTGACTACCGAGAGGGAAAACGGCTCGTCGGCGTGCATGGCTTTTCCGATGGGGAACGGTGTCAGCAGATACCATCCGCCTGCCAGAAGAATGCACAGCACCAGCAGCCCCAGAAGGACACGTTTTACGGGTTTGGCAGAACGCATGGCAGGTCTCCTTTCTGTAAAAATCGTTGTATGCTTGTTCTATTGTAGCATATTCTGTCGAAATTGTAAAGGCGGTGCGGCACAAATCTTTTCTGAAAAATACCTCTTGACAAGTGTACTGCAATGTGCTATACTGTACCTATTGAATCAGTACAATCAGCACAGCGAAAGGGGGAGAGCCTGTGGAGATCATTCTCAGCAGCAACAGCAGCAAACCCATTTATACCCAGATCACGGAGCAGATCAAGGCGCAGATCATGGACGGCACACTGCGTGCCGGCGATCCGATCCCGTCTATGCGCAGCCTGGCAAAGTCTCTGCACGTCAGTGTAATCACCGTACAGCGTGCCTATGAGGAACTGCAGCGTGACGGGTTCATCGAAACGACCGTCGGGCGTGGCAGTTTCGTTGCCGTCCAGGATCCGGCGTTTTATCTGGAGGAACAGCAGCGCCGGGCAGAAGAACATCTGAGTGCGGCAGCAGAGATCGCACGAACCGGCGGCATACCGCTGGAACAGCTCATCCGGGCGCTGACCATATTCTATGAGGAGGAGAACTGACCATGCAGAACATTTTAGAGATACGGGATCTGGGGCGTTCCTATGTGAATTTCCGGCTGGAACACATCAGCTTTTCCATTCCCGGCGGAACGATCATGGGACTGGTGGGCGAGAACGGCGCCGGAAAAAGCACCACCATCCGTGCGGCGCTGGGACTCATCCGGAAGGATGCCGGCGAGGTGCTGTACTGCGGCGAACCGCTGACCACGGACAGTGCCGCCATGAAAGAACAGATCGGCGTGGTGTTCGACAGCATCTGCTTTTATCCGGAACTGACGGTGGAAAAGGCAGGGAAGATCTGCCGGAAAACCTATCGGAACTGGGATGAGGCATATTTCCGGGAACTGCTGGAGCAGTTTTCTCTGGATCCCAAGCAGAAGATCAAGGCGCTGTCCCGTGGCATGAGCATGAAACTTTCCCTGGTGCTGGCGTTTGCCCACCGTCCGAAACTGCTGATTCTGGACGAACCCACCAGCGGACTGGACCCGGTGGTACGGGATGACTTACTGGACTTGTTTCTGGACTTTGTCCGGGACGAGGAACACGCCATTCTGATCTCGTCGCACATCACCAGCGACCTGGAAAAGATAGCGGATTATGTGACATTTCTCCATGCAGGAAAGTTGCTGCTGACCAAGCCCAAGGACGAACTGCTCTGGAAATACGGCGTACTGCGCTGCGGCGAGGAGCAGTTTCAGAAACTGGACGGGTCAGAGGTGCTGGCATGGCAGAAAAAGGACTATTCCTATGACGTGCTTGTGCCGGATCGGGAAGAGCTGCTGCGGAGATATCCGGAGGCGGTAGTGGACAGAGCAACCATGGACGAGATCCTGCTGTTGTATGTGAAAGGAGCGCAGAAAAAATGAAGGGACTGCTCTTGAAGGACTTCTATACCATATGGAAAGCCGGACGAATTTTTATTATTCTGTACATCTTTATCGCAGCCGTTTCCGGCATGAATCTCCAGAACGGCTGGTCTTACATGGGTTTTTGGATGGTGATGATGGATGCGCAGACTTTAAGCACCTTTTCCTATGACCATTCCTGCAACTGGAATCGTTTTGCACTGACGATGCCTGTTACACGAAAAGACGTGGTGCAGTCGAAATTCCTTTTGCAGCTGCTGATCGTATTCGGCAGTATGCTGGCATACCTTGTGCTGGCTGCCCTTGTCAGTCTGGTGCTGCGGACGTTTGAAGTCAAGGTGTTTTGCAATATGCTGCTTGCCGCATGGCTTGTGTTCTGGGTCGTGCTGCTCATGGGCAGCGTTTCCACACTGCTGCTGTTCCGGTTTCCGCCGGAATACGTGCGGCTGATCTCCATTTTGGTCTATGTGATTCCGGCGTGTGTTTTCATGGGTGCGGGCAGCATTTTCGTGCAGGAAATAGCGGACAATCCTGCCGTCCTGCCTGCGGCGTTTTCCGCAATGCTGCTGCCGGCGGCGATTGCCATACCCATACTGTCCCTGGTGGTCTCCGGACTGTGCTATTTCTTCAGCTGCCGTGTCTTTCAGAAGAAAGATCTGACATAACGGGAAAGGAGCGTTTTGCATGAAAATCATTGCCCATATCGAAAACGACTTTCCCACCAAGTTCGGCATTCCCCGGCAGAGCGGACTGGTCAACAGTCTACGTTCCCGGATCGTCTTTGCGCCGGAATACCGGAATCCCGATGCGTTCCGGGGATTGGAGGATTTTTCCCACGTCTGGCTGATCTGGGAGTTTTCCCAGGCGGTGCGGCAGAAGTGGTCTCCTACGGTGCGTCCGCCAAGGCTGGGCGGCAATACCCGGATGGGCGTATTCGCCACCCGTTCGCCGTTCCGTCCGAATCCCGTCGGGCTGTCGGCGGTACAGCTGGAAGAAGTGGTGCTGCACGGCGCAGATGCTCCGTATCTGGTGGTATCCGGCGCAGACCTGATGAACGGCACGCCCATCTATGACATCAAGCCCTATCTGCCCCATATCGACAGCCATCCGGATGCCAGAGGCGGCTTTGCCGTTCCGGCGGCGGAACATCGGCTGAAAGTGGTATTTCCGGAACAGTGGCTGGAAAAAGTCCCGGAGCAGCTGCGGGACGGGCTGACCGAAGTGCTGGCGCAGGACCCCAGACCGTCCTATCAGCACGACCCGGAACGGGTATACGGGTTCGGCTTTGCCCGGCTGGAAGTGAAGTTTACCGTAGACGGGGACGTGCTGACGGTGTGCGGCGTGACGGCACAGAAGTGATCTGCGGCGGCATCGTGTGTCTCAGCACCGCCAAATCTCACATTTTCTGCAAAAAATTTCGGAAACCCCTTGCAAATTGTTTCGTTCTATGGTATGATAAATCTGTACAGTTCAGAGCCTGTATCAACTTCGTGGTACAGGCTCTTACCGTATCTGTGCGGACTGCCGTGCAGATGCAGAAATCAACACCGTAAAATATTGATAAAAGGAGATACTACTTATGCAGTATGGTTACTTTGATCTGAAAAACAAAGAGTATGTCATCGATCATCCGGATACGCCGGCACCCTGGGTCAACTACCTGGGTTCCCCGGAATACGGCGCAATGATCTCGAACAACGCTGCCGGCTACAGCTTTGTCAAGTCTGGCGCAAACGGCAGAATCAGCCGTTTCCGGTTCAACTCCATGATGGCGCTGCCGGGACGCTACATCTACCTGCGTGACAATGACACCAAGGACTACTGGTCTGCCACCTGGCAGCCGGTAGGCAAGCCGCTGGATGCCTACAAGAGCGTCTGCCGCCACGGCACAGCATATACCGTGATTTCCGCAGACTATGCCGGCATCTCTTCTGAGGTCACATATTATGTTCCCATCGGCGCTACCTATGAGGTATGGCGTGCTGTCATCACCAACAACAGCGACAAGCCGAGAAACCTGTCTGCATTCGGTTTCGTAGAGTTCACCAACGACAACAACTACGAGCAGGACCAGGTCAACCTCCAGTACACCCTGTTCATCACACGCACCAGCTTTGAGGGCAACAAGATCCTCCAGCACATCAACGAGAACAGCGGCAAGGATGCTACCGGTTCCAACCATAGAGAGCGTTTCTTCGGCATGGTCGGCGCACCGATCTCCGGCTATAACGGCAATCTGGACAGCTTTATCGGTCCGTACCGCACCTATTCCAACCCCATCGCAGTAGAGCAGGGCAAGTGTACCGGTGAGATGAACTACAACGGCAATGCCTGCGGCGCACTCCAGAGCGATATCACGCTCCAGCCGGGCGAGTCCAAGGAACTGATCTTCGTACTGGGTCAGAAGGACAACACCCAGGCAAACGAGATCCTGGCATCCTATGAGACTGCCGGCAAGGTAGACGAAGAAGTCGAGGCACTGAAGGCTTACTGGCACGGCAAGCTGAACCACTTCCAGGTAGACACACCGTCTGAGTCCTTCAACAACATGATCAACGTATGGAACGCTTATCAGTGTTTCATTACCTTTATCTGGTCCCGTGCAGCATCCTTTGTATACTGCGGTCTGCGCAACGGCTACGGCTATCGGGATACAGTACAGGATATCCAGGGCATCATTCACCTGGATCCGGAGCTTGCCGCAGAAAAGATCCGCTTTATGCTGTCTGCACAGGTAGACAACGGCGGCGGTCTGCCGCTGGTCAAGTTCGACCACAATGCCGGCCATGAAAACACTCCGGACGATCCGGAATATGTCAAGGAGACCGGTCACCCGTCCTACCGTGCAGACGATGCGCTGTGGCTGTTCCCGACCATCCGCAAGTATGTGGGCGAATCCGGCAACAAGGCATTCTACGATGAAGTGATCGTCTATGCAAACGGCGGCGAGGATACGGTTTACGACCATCTGAAACGTGCGATCCGTTTCTCCATGGAGCGCCTGGGCGACCACAATATGCCGGCAGGTCTCCACGCAGACTGGAACGACTGCCTGCGTCTGGGCAAGAAGGGTGAATCCACCTTCGTTGCATTCCAGCTGTACTATGCAATGTCCATGATGCACGAGCTGGCAGCAGAGCGCAAGGATGACGAGTACATCGCTTATCTGGACAAGGTACAGAAGGCGCTGGGCGAAGCACTGGCTGCCTGCTGGGATGAGGACCGCTTTATCCGTGGCATCCGGGAAGACGGCGTAGTCGTTGGCGCAAAGAAGGATCCGGAGGCATCCATGTGGCTGAATCCTCAGAGCTGGAGCGTTATCTCCGGTTTCGCCTCCAAGGAACAGAGCGACAAGGCAATGCAGTCTGTTGCAGATATCCTGGATACCCCGTACGGTGCAAAGCTGCTGGATCCGCCGTATATCGACAACTATTTCGACGGCGCACTGATGCACATTTTCAATCCGGATACCAAGGAAAACGGCGGTATCTTCTCCCAGTCTCAGGGCTGGCTGATCCTTGCAGAGAGCCTTCTGGGTCACGGTGACGATGCGTTCCGTTACTTCGAGGAAAGCTCTCCGGCATCCATGAACGACAAGGCAGAACAGCGTGTGCTGGAACCGTATGTACACGGTCAGTTCACCGAGTCCACAGCATCCCCGTATGCAGGACGTTCTCACGTACACTGGCTGACCGGTACTGCATCCACTGTTATGGTCGGCTGCGTAGAGGGTATCTGCGGTATGCGTCCGGATGCAGACGGTCTGCATATCTGCCCGTCCATTCCGGGTGCATGGGATGGTTTCACCATGGAAAAATCCTTCCGTGGCAAGCAGCTGTCCATCACAGTCAAGAACCCGAATCACGTACAGAGCGGCGTTGCATCTCTGACACTGAACGGTAAGGCACTGGAAGGCGACTATGTTCCGGCTGCTGCACTGGCTGAACAGAACCAGATCGAAGTTGTTCTGGGCTGATTCCAGAAATAAACCATAGAAAACAGAAAAAGACCGCCTTTTCCCGGCACACCGTGGGAAAAGGCGGTCTTTTGTGCGCTGCTGCTTGTATATTTTCCGCCGCTGCGGGCATACTCTCTGCGAACAGAAACTTTTTGTTGTCAGTTCCTCTTGACAAGGGAGAGATTCTGTGGTACAATAAATCTGGTTAGAGATAACTAACTATAAAATGAGAGTACGTAAAGGAGTCGTATAGCAATGAATTACTTGCAGATCGAAAAGGTTATTGGCAGAGAAATTCTGGATTCCAGAGGAAACCCTACCGTTGAGGCGGAAGTGACTCTGGTTGACGGTACTACCGCAAGAGGTACTGCACCCAGCGGCGCATCCACCGGCGAATTCGAGGCGCTGGAACTGCGTGACGGCGACAAGGCACGTTATCTGGGCAAGGGCGTGACCAAGGCAGTTGAAAACATCAACACCATCATTAACGAGACTATCACTGGCATGGATGCCTCTGACCTGTACGCTGTGGACAAGGCAATGATCGCAGCAGACGGCACAAAGGACAAGTCCAAGCTGGGCGCAAATGCGATCCTGGCAGTTTCCATCGCTACTGCAAGAGCAGCAGCAACTGCACTGGATATTCCGCTGTATCGTTTCCTGGGCGGCGTTTCCGGCACACGTCTGCCGGTTCCGATGATGAACATTCTGAACGGCGGCGCACACGCTACCAACACCGTAGATACCCAGGAATTCATGATCATGCCGGTTGGCGCACCCAGCTTTAAGGAAGCGCTCCGCTGGTGTGCGGAAGTATTCCACAGCCTGGCAAAGATTCTGAAGGCAAAGGGTCTGGCTACTTCCGTCGGCGACGAAGGCGGCTTTGCACCGAACCTGTCCAGCGACGATGAGACCATCGAGACCATCCTGGAGGCAGTAAAGGCTGCCGGATATGAGCCGGGTAAGGACTTCATGATCGCAATGGATGCTGCATCTTCTGAGTGGAAGAGCGAAAAGGGCAAGGGATTCTATCACCAGCCCAAGTCCGGCAGAGACTTCACTTCTGATGAACTGATCCAGCACTGGGCAGACCTGGTAGAAAAGTACCCCATCATCTCCATCGAGGACGCACTGGATGAAGAGGACTGGGAAGGCTGGCAGAAGCTCACCGCAAAGCTGGGCGGCAAGGTGCAGCTGGTCGGCGACGATCTGTTCGTTACCAACACCGAGCGTCTGAAGAAGGGCATCGAACTGGGCTGCGGCAACTCCATCCTCATCAAGCTGAACCAGATCGGTTCTGTTTCCGAGACACTGGAGGCAATCCAGATGGCACACAATGCAGGCTATACAGCAATTTCTTCTCACCGTTCCGGCGAGACCGCAGATACTACCATCGCTGACCTGGCAGTAGCACTGAACACCTGCCAGATCAAGACCGGCGCTCCCAGCCGTTCTGAGCGCGTGGCGAAGTACAACCAGCTGCTCCGCATCGAGGAAGAACTGGGCGACAGCGCAGTATATCCGGGCATGGCAGCATTTCACGTAAAGCGTGACTGAGAACAAAGCTTTCCTTTCTGAGTGGATGTTCCACTCATTTCAAACTCTTCTATGACGGTACCGCCTGGCGGAACTGTCCCCTTAAACCTTATGAAAAAGCGGCGTATTCCGGTTGGAGTGCGCCGTTTTTTCTGCGGCTTATTTCTCCGGGAGTCTGTCGCTGACACGCCAGCCCAGCAGCACCAGTCCCAGCAGATTGGGAATCGCCATCAGTCCGTTGGCAATGTCCGAGAGCGCCCACACCGACCGGAGCGACACCACCGCACCGATCCCGGCGCACAGGCAGAACAGCAGGCGATAGGGCAGCCGCAGCCGCTCGCCGCCCAGATACCGCACCGCCTGTTCACCGCAGCAGCACCAGCCGATCAGCGTGCAGAATGCAAACAGTGCTGTCAGAATTGCCATGACCTCCGGGGCAGCGCTGCCGAAAATGCCGGAAAATGCTGCGGTGATGATTGCCCCGGCGTGGTCTGCCTGCGTCAGTGCGCCGCTGGTGAGAATTGCCAGCGCCGTGAGGGTACAGCAGACCAGCGTATCCAGTGCTACTTCTACCATACTCCACATTCCCTGGAGCGCCGCATCTTCCGAACTGCCGCCGGCGTGGACCAGGGCGCTGCTGCCCAGACCTGCTTCGTTGGAAAAGATGCCGTGGCGCAGTCCGGTCTGTACCGCCTGTTTCAGCACAGCGCCGGAAATACCGCCGCCCACGGCACGAATCCCGAATGCACCGCAGAAGATGTCCCGGAACGCACCCGGCAGGGCATCGTGATGCGTTACGATTACGCCGAGCGCCGCCAGCAGGTACACGGCAGACAGCAGCGGCATGAGCCACTGGATGACCTTTCCGGTGCAGCTTGTGCCACGGAGCAGAATGATGCCCAGCAGTACTGCAACGCCAACCGCCGTCCACAGCGGCGGCAGGGAAAACGCCTGCTTTGCCAGAGTGGAAATGGCGCTGCTCTGGGTCATGTTGCCCATGCCTAGGGATGCGGCAATACAGCAAACGGCATAGAACGCCGCCAGTACCCGGCTGTGCAGTCCGAACCGGAGATATGCCATGGGACCGTTCACTCGTCTGCCGTCCGGCAGTGTCCGGGCATAGCGCAGGGCAAGGACGTTTTCGCTGTAGGTCAGCGCCATTCCCAGCAGGGCAGAGAACCACATCCAAAAGACAGCGCCCGGACCGCCTATACAGAGCGCCGCCGCCACGCCGATGATGTTTCCCGTTCCCATAGCTGCCGCCAGGGCGGTGGAAAAGGTCTGGAACTGGGTGAGGGCAGTGCGTTTCTCGCCGGCGGGTTTCTCTTTCAGACTGCCGAAAGTGCGTTTCAGAATGGTGCGCCAGCCCCGGAATTGGAGAAAGCGCAGCCGGATGGTGAGAAAAACACCTGTGCCGAGCAGCAGCACCAATAGTCCGGCACTCCAGATATAAGATGCAATGGTTTCCAGCATAGCGGCGGTCTCCTTTCGTTGGACAGGGGCAGCAGTGCTTTTGCGTAACAATTTCTCATGCAAATCAATTTTTCGGATAGTCCCCCTTGAAAAGGGGGATGTCAGCGTAAGCTGACAGGGGGATAGATTATTACAGAGCATTTTTCTTAGCACAAGGCACATCTTGTGGGTGCATTTTCAAAGAAGGCATAAAAATTGATTTACGTAACAATTTCCCCATATCTCTTGACGAAAATGCCATATCGGGGTATAATAGTTTATGAAGATATCCAACCCGTTTAGAAGTTGCGGCGGCGCAGCGGTGCGTGAAAAGGCACAGCCGTGCAGTGCCGCCGGAGAATTCCACAGGAGGCGCAGATGAAGCAGTATACTGCCGACAAACACGCACAATATACTCTGCAGATCACTGCACCTGTGGTGTCAGCGGTGCTGATCGGATTGATATGGTACTTTTTAGCGGTACTTCCCCACTGGATGCTCTGGACGCTGACAGTCATCGTCGCTGCTGCTGCGGTGCTGCTGTCTACACTGCTGCTGCCCATGTGGTTCTGCACCATCGTCTACAGCGTTTCGGCGACGCATATCACCCGGAAGTGCGGCATTTTCTTTGTACAGGAACAGACCATGCGCACCCAGGCGCTCCAGTTCAGCAGCATTTTTCGTGCGCCGTTTTCGGAAAAGACCGGGATGAACTTCATTCCGCTCCATGCCTACGGCGGCACAGTCATTCTGGCATTTCTGAGCCGCTCCGATGCGGAGGAGATCCAGGCGTTTCTGCAAAAGACGGTGTACAGCCACAGCCAGCGAGTGGTGGAACAGCCTGTGTTGCCGGAAGAGGGACCGGACTTTGACGTATTCGAAAGCGCCATGCAGGAGACGAAAGCACCTCCGGCAGACGACACGGAAAGGAGCGAGCCATGACCCGGACGGCTGCGGCATCCCCGGCAGTTTACCGGGAGCATCCCATCAAAATCCTGCGGTACAGCGCCAAAAACCTGTGGCTGTTGATTTTTCCGCTGCTGCGCAGTCTGCGGTTTTATCCGTTCTCGTTTCAGAATCTCATCGACTGGGGTGCCGGCGTGTGGTTTGACCTGCTGGTGGCGCTGCTGATCTTGGGGATCGGAACGCTCCGCTGGCACGCCTGCATCTACTATTTCGACGAAGTGACCATCCGTTCCCGGAGCGGCATCCTGCTGCAGCGTGTCACGGAGATCCCTTTGGAGCGCATCGCCTCCACTGTAGAGGAACACCCCTTTTACCTACGGCCGCTCCGGGCGGCGTGTCTGCGCATCAGTACGGCGGCAGGCGCAATGCCGGATGCGGATATGCAGCTGACGCTGTATCTGCGTGACCTGCACCGGCTGCGGCAGAATATCCCGGTGCTGCAAAACGGCAAGTCGGAAGAGGCGGCATATCACACGCCGGCGTGGCGGACGATGCTGTTCTCGGCGCTGTTTTCCAGCAGCTTTTCCGGGGCGCTGTACATTGCGACCCTTTTTTTTCAGGGCGGCCGTATCACGTCTGACCTGCTGGAACAGTTCCAGGCGCAGCAGCTCCTGGAGGATGCCACAGACAGAGCGTCCACGGCGTTTCACGGTGTACCACGCATCGCCGTCACCATCGGCATCATCATTCTGGCGCTGTGGCTGATCTCATTCGGGCGGAATCTGCTGCGCTACGGCAGATTCAAGATGCGGTTCGGCAGTGAGTTTATCTCGGTGCATACGGGCATCATCACTCGGCGGCGGTATCATCTCCGGGACACCGCCATCATCTTTCCCGACCTGCGGCAGAACCTGGTGATGAAGATTTTCGGCATGGTCTCGCTGCACATCCGCTGTCCCGGCTACGGCAGCCGGCGTGACACCCTGCCGGTGCTGATTCCGCTGATGCGCAAAAAAAGCTCTCAGCCCCTGCTGGAACGCCTGCACGCCGTGCCGGTGATGGAACATCCGAAACTGCACGCAAAATCCAACATCAAGTTTTTCTGGTCGTTCGTCTGGCCGCCGGTGATCGGACTTTGCGCCATTTTTCCGGTGCGATTTTTCCTGCTGTGGCTGCTGCCCGGTGTGGGAGCGATCATCCGCTTTTTTTCCGTCATGATGATTATTCCGCTGGTGTGGCTGCTCTGCATCCGCATTGTGGCGATGGTCTCGGAATCGGTCACCATGGACGACCAGCACCTGCAGATGCACTTTTGCAGCTGGTTCACATTCCACACCATCACGGTGAACCATGCACGCATCGTCCGCACGGACATTATGCAGACGCCCATGCAAAAGCAGTATGGAGTTTGCCATTTATATATCACCTGCAACGGACCCCGGCAGCAGCGGTTCAAGCTGACGGCGCTCCCGGAGAAAAAGGTCCGGGAGATCCTGGCGATGCTGGAGCAGGGAGCATAATCACAAAAACATTCCCGGTTTCTGCGTGGGTGCGGAAACCGGGATTTTTTTGTAAAAATGCAGATAAAGTGTTGAAATTTACAGTTAAGCCTAAATTTAGTCGTTTTTTTTTTGAGCTATAATGTGAATTAGAATTGTAAGATTCCATTTCAATTTAGGAGGATGATGTAAATGAGATTGTGGAAAAAAGTTTTGTCGGCAGTGACAGCCGGGGCGCTTTGCGTCGGCGGCGTGGGACTGCCTGGGGTGCAGAATGTACTGGAAAGCGTGGAAACGGTGCTGTCGGCGAGTGCGGAAGATAAGATTTATGGAGACCTGTCCTATGATGTAACAGATGCAGGTGAAGTTGTGATTACTGGGTACAATGGAGACGCTGCGACTGTAGAAATTCCGTCGGAGATTGATGGAAAACCTGTGACGAGCATAGGATGGAGTGCTTTCCAGAATTGTACAAGTTTGACAACGATCACCATTCCGGGCAGTGTGAAGAGTGTTGGCTGGAGTGCTTTTAAAGACTGCACTGGTTTGACAGGAATTACTATTTCAAATGGTGTGACGATTATTGAAGGAAGTGCTTTTGAAGGCTGTACTAGTCTAACAGCAATCGCAATTCCGGATAGTGTGATGGATATTAAATATAATGCTTTTAAGTACTGTACTGGGTTGAAAGAAATCTCTATTTCGAATGGCGTGACAATTCTTGATATGAGTATTTTTGAAGGCTGTACTAGTCTGACAGCGATCGCAATTCCGGATAGTGTGACGGATATTGGATATAATGCTTTTAAGGACTGTATTGGTTTGGCAGAAATCACCATTCCGGATAGTGTGACGCTTATTGGAGGAAGTGCTTTTAATGGCTGTACCGGCTTGACTGCAATCACAATTCCGAATAGTGTAACGGATATTTACGATGATGCTTTTTATGGATGCACCAGCTTGACGGAAATTACTATTCCAGATGGAGTAACGAATATTTACAATGATGTTTTTTATGGATGTACTAGCTTAGAAGAAATTACTATCCCAGACAATGTGAAAAGTGTTGGTCAAGAAGCTTTTTTCGACTGTGTCAGTTTGAAGGAAATCACTATTCCAGATGGTGCAACAAGTATTGGGTGGCGTGCTTTTAAAGGCTGTACCAGTCTGACAAGAATTACTATCCCGGACAGTGTAACAAACATTGATGGAGAAACTTTTGAAGATTGCAATAACGTGACAATTTACGGCTACACCGGTTCCTACGCAGAAACTTATGCTAAGAAAAAGGATATTCCTTTTGTTTCTCTGGGCAATGCTACAATCCTAGATCCGACCCTCGCCAAAGGCGACCTGGACGGCAGCGACCGCATTGACTCCACCGACATCTTCTACACCATGTATTACGTGGCGAATGTTGCCGTAGGAAACCCCGGCGGTCTGACACAGGAACAGATCGCAGCCGCCGATGTAGACGGCAGCGACAAGGTGGACTCTACGGACGTATTCTATATGATGTATTACGTGGCACTCCACGGCGTCGGCAAGGATGTGTCCTGGGAGGAAGTCCTCGCCAAGTAAGAAAAATTCTTAGAACCAAAAAGGGCTGTGGTACTTTTCACGAGTACCGCAGCCCTTGCTGTATCCGGTTACATTTGTAAAATCTGCGCTAGTATCTGCAGGATCTTTGCCCCGTAGTTCGCCCCGGATGCCCAGCCCTTGTGGTTCGGGTTCTCCTGGATGCCAAGCCACTCCACATAGGGCGCACAGCCACGCTGGACATAGCGGAAACGGGTGTCGATGCAGTCCTGTTTCAGCGGCTCTGTGGAGGCGTAGGCTTTCAGATGCTGTATCTGCGCCCGGATGCCCAGCTGGGGCGTGGCAAAGGAATTGCCTTTCACGCCGTTTTGCGTCACGCCCATGCCGCAGAAATTGTTCTGGCTCAGCGTCACGGCAGAGCCACGGAAGGTGAAGTTTCCGGTCTCCAGGCAGGACTGCGCAAAGGCAATGTCCCCACGCACGCCCTCTGCCTCGCCCTCGCTGAGATAGTAGGGGATCATGTCCAGGACGCTCTGCGCTACGTTGGGGTTGACAGAGCGGATGTAGGCGGCCATCTGTGCGGCTGTCGCCTGGGACTTGCCCATGACCGGGGTGGTGTTGGTGGAAAGCTTGCCGTCATCGGCGGCACGATAGGTCACGCCGTCGATGAGGACGGTCTGGCTGCGCACCAGCTTGCCGTCGCTTTCGAAGTAATAGGAACTGCCGTCCAGCTGCTGCATCCCCACCAGTGCGGTCTCCGTGTCCGGGCTGAAATAGTAGATGTCTCTGCCGTCTTTCTGCCAGCCGGTCTGGATGCTGCCGTCTATACTATTATAATAGGAGACCGTCCCGTCAGCAAACGTGCATACGCCCACTGTCTGGGTGCCGCAGTCCGGGTCGAACTGGTACCGGTGTCCGTCCAGCGTCTGTTCGCCGGTCAGCTTTCCGGTGTCGCTGTCCGCATAATAGCGGTGACCGCCGGACTCCACCCAGCCGGAGACCGGTTCTCCTGTGACCGGGTCGTAGTAGCGGCGTATACCGTTCACCGTGCGCCAGCCGGTCTTTTGCGCTCCGGTGTAGTCGAAGAGATAGTCCGTACCGTCGATGGTCACTTCGCCGGTGACGCATTCGCCCTGGGCATCGTAGTAACAGCGGCTGCCGCTTTCCGTCACGCCCCAGTTGCCGGAGGGCTGGGTGGTTTCTGTGGCAACGGGAACAGTCACCCCGGCGCTGTCCGCCGCCGCAGAAAAGCCGCCCAGGATGCAGGCTGTCCCCAGTCCGGCGGCGAGGGAAAGCAGGAATGGAAAATGTTTCAAGTGTGGTCCTCCTTTGTATTGTGTTTTGTGCGGTATTGCCTTTATTGTAGCATATTTTCGGGGATGTTGCAACCGAAAATGCACAAAAAATGTGCCGCAGTATGCAGAAAAGTGTCACATTCTCCGGACTTTTCGTCAAACTGCCGGAATCGGACGCAGAAGGACACTGCATTTTTTGCGCTGCGTGGGAAAAAATAACGCAGACTTTGTTGACAATTCGGCAAAAATCCGGTATAATGTAGTGGAAAGAGAATGTTGCAGGGGAAGATACCGATAGGGGAACGCTGGCAGGTCTGCCGGCAGAAATTCAGTTGCTGCAAATGCGCAGCAGGAGGAATCTATGTCGTTACAGGAAAAAGAAGCATACGACCTGGCAAAATGTAAGCTTGCAGAATATTTGCAGGACAGCGCCGTCTGCTCCATGGATGAATACGTGCAGCACGGCACGACCAGCACATTACAGCACTGCCTTTCTGTGGTGCATATCAGCTGTGCCATGGCAGAAAAGCTGCACATCCGTGTAAACTATGAAAATCTGATCGTCGGGGCATTGCTCCACGACTTTTATTTGTATGATTGGCACACGCACCAGGATGAGGGCGTGCTGCACGGCTTTGCCCATCCGCACATTGCCTGCAGAAATGCAGCGATGCGGTTTCACGTCAACGCAGAGGTACAGCACATCATCACCACCCATATGTGGCCGCTGACGCTGCGGTTTGTGCCACGTTCCAGAGAGGCGGTTCTGGTCTGCATGGCGGACAAGTACTGTTCCACCCTAGAGACCGTGGTGGGATTTTTCCACGCTGCCGCTGCACTGCTCCGAAGAAAGCAGGTGTGAGTTTATGGTACATTATCTTTCTGACTATGTGATCCTTTTCTTTGCCTATGCCACCCTGGGCTGGTGCATGGAAACATTATATATGGGCGTCCGGGAACGGCGCATCACCAACCGTGGCTTTCTGCTGGGACCCTGCTGTCCGATCTACGGCGCAGGCATGGTGGGCATTACCCTGTTGTTCCAGGACAGCCACTACAGCTATTGGCACGTGTTCTTTTCTATCATCCTGCTGTGCAGCCTGCTGGAATATGCAGTAAGCGCTTTGATGGAACGGGTGTTCCACACTCGCTGGTGGGACTATCACGATATGCGGTTCAACATCCATGGCCGTATCTGCCTGGAGACCATGCTGCCCTTTGGTCTGCTGGGGACATTTGCCCTCTACCGGATCAATCCGTTTCTGATGATGTTGTATCATCGCCTTCCCGGATTTATTTCCGGGAAATTGGCGGTGGGACTGGTGGTTCTGCTGCTGGCGGATCTGACCATCTCCGTCTGTGTCCTGCGGAATCTTTCCCTGCCGGACGGCGACGCCGACCATACCGCTGAGATCTCACGCCGTGTGTGGGAAGATCTGAAAAAGCGGCTGGGCTGAATAAATTGAATAAAACTTTTTCGTGCATTCCGCTGTGTTTTGGTGGGATGCACTTTTTTTGTGTGCGTCAGATGAAAACGACAAAATACACTTGACAGAATAAATGTCATGCGTTATAATAGAACAAAGTTATTTCATAACATAGTTATAGATAAAGGAGGCTTTGGAGAGATGGATTGTGAGGCAAACACGTTTTTTGGCGTAATGAATGCGTTTCGTGGGTTGAATGTGTTTTCTCTGCTGCCCCTGTCCCGGCAGGAGTATATGCTGATGTTCCTGGTGTTCCGTCACCGAAAGACCAACCCGGAGGGCTGTACGGTATCGACCCTGACCCGGCTGATGCGTGTGCCGCAGCCGGCAGTGTCCCGGACGCTGCGTGGACTGGAGAACAACGGCTACATCCGCCGGGAAGTCTGCCGGGAGGATCGGCGCAACACGTATGTGACACTGACGGCTGCCGGAGAGACAGAGGTACAGCGTGCCAATCAGCTTTTGGAGGAATTTCACCGGGGTATCCAGAAACGATTCACGCAGGAAGAGTCCGATCAGCTGATGGAACTGCTGCGGCGGCTCTATACGGCGGCATCGGAAGAACTGGATGAGATGAAAGGAGAGAAACAAGCCAATGGGTAAGCTTTTCAAGAACCTGAAACCTTACTGGAAATCTGTGCTGGTGATTTTCGTGCTGTTGGTGGTGCAGGCGTTTTGTGACCTGTCGCTGCCCCAGTATACGTCGGATATCATCGACACAGGCATCCAGAACAGCGGCGTAGCCCACATCCTGCCGGAAAAGATCACGGCGGAGGAGTTTGATAATGCCCAGCTGTTCATGACCGAGGAAGAACAGAACCAGTGGCAGGATGCCTATGACGGCGAGAACCGGAAAGACAGCCTGTCGGAAAAGAAACTGGACGAACTGGACAGCGACCTGCTGGTGCCGGTGCTGCTGAATTATCAGATGTCTATGATGAATGAGGACACTTTCCGTCAGATGCTGGCGCAGCAGCAGACCGACCCCAATGCGGCGGCGCAGATGGAACAGATGTCTGTGGAAGAGATCGGCGCCATGATGGGCGTGGAACTGAAACCGTTCCAGCGCACCGAAGAGGACGACGACGGCAATGAGACCACGGTGACCTGTGTGGATGTGCGCCCGGTGTTTGCGGCAATGCAGCAGAGCGGTCAGCTCACAGAAGAGACAGTGACCCAGATGCGTTCCCAGCTGGAGGATATGCTGGACACCATGGGCGACTCTCTGGTGAAGTCCATGGGCGTGGCATATGCAGTGCAGTGTGACAAGGATGCCGGACTGGACGTGGATAAGATCCAGACCAGCTACCTCTGGTGTACCGGCGGCAAGATGATGGCGATGGCATTTGCCATGATGGCTGCGGCGATCTGCGTCGGCTATTTTGCATCCCGTGTGGGTGCAGGCGTGGGACGTGATCTCCGTGGAAGAGTGTTCCAGCGTGTCATGCAGTTCTCCAGTGCGGAGATGGATCAGTTTTCCACCGCATCCCTTATTACCCGCAGCACCAACGATATCCAGCAGGTGCAGATGGTGACGGCGATTTTCCTGCGGATGCTGCTGTATGCGCCGATTCTGGGCGTGGGCGGTATTCTGAAGGTGGTACATACCGGCGCAGGCATGGGCTGGGTCATTGTCCTGGCGGTTCTGGTAATTCTGGGGATCGTCGGCGTGCTGATGTCCATTGCAATGCCCAAGTTCAAGCTGATGCAGGTGCTGGTGGATAAGGTGAACCTGGTCTCCCGTGAGATTCTGACCGGTCTGTCGGTCATTCGTGCATTCGGACGGGAAAAGACCGAGGAAGAGCGTTTCGACCAGGCAAACCGGAATCTGACCCGAACCAACCTGTTTGTCAACCGTGTCATGACCTTTATGATGCCGGTGATGATGCTGATTATGTACAGTCTGACCATTCTGATCGTCTGGGTCGGCGCACACCGTGTGGACGGCGGCTCCATGCAGGTCGGTTCTATGACGGCGTTTATCACCTATGCTATGATGATCGTCATGTCTTTCCTCATGCTGACCATGATGTCTGTCATGCTGCCCCGTGCATCGGTAGCTGCCGGACGAATTGACGAGGTATTGCAGACAGAGACTTCCGTCAAGGAGAACGAGACACCGAAGCATCTGGACACCTGCAAGGGCGTTCTGGCATTCGACCATGTCCATTTCCGCTATCCGCACGCCGAAGAGGATGCCCTGTCCGACCTGTGCTTTACCGCAGAACCGGGCAAGACCACAGCCATCATCGGCAGCACCGGCTGCGGCAAGTCCACGCTGGTGAATCTGATCCCTCGTCTGTACGATGCCACAGAGGGCAGCATTACGCTGGACGGCGTGGAACTGCGTGATCTGCCGCTGGAAGAACTGCGGCAGCAGATCGGTTTTGTGCCGCAGAAGGGCGTGCTGTTCTCCGGAACGATTGCCGGCAACCTGCGGTTCCTGTCTCTTATACACATCTGACGCTGCCGACGACTTAATAGGTGTAGATC